>Ga0207068_1158_pt1 | contig 19118 bp, 17 predicted proteins | sample Alteio_BWMinCont_23_FD_153475 | JGI IMG/M metagenome (GOLD analysis project Ga0207068, IMG submission 153475) | Enriched cells from forest soil in Barre Woods Harvard Forest LTER site, Petersham, Massachusetts, United States -... | ecosystem: Environmental > Terrestrial > Soil > Temperate forest >... | reverse complement strand
ATCTTCGATGAGCAAAGCACCGGATCGATAGGCGATGTAGCGGTGGCACCCTCCAACCCCAATATCATTTATGCAGGAAGCGGAGAAGGGATTCAACGACCCGACTTATCGGTCGGAAACGGAATCTATAAATCGGAAGATGCCGGCAAGACCTGGAAAAACATGGGCCTCAGCGATGCCTTGCAAATAGGTGGGCTCGCCATTGATCCTACGAATGAAAACCGGGTATTCGTTGCATGGTGCAGAAAATGATTGAAGGTGCTATTCTTTATTGCAGAGCAAAAATAGCGGTAAATGAGATACGGAGAGGGTCGATAATTATGCTTTTTATGAAGTTTGGAATCTGACGGGCAGTGCTGATGAGGTGATTCTTCACCCTATCACACACGCTCTGCTTCATTCTGAATGACAGTTGACAAGAAGTGGGTCCGGATATCTATCGGGGTTAGCTATACTTAATTTTACCACTAAGGCACTAAGGGCACTTAGAAACACTAAGGCCTACCCACAAAACCCGATAGCTATCGGGTCTTAGTGAACCTTAGTGCCCTTAGTGCCTTAGTGGTTATTTTTTTCACAGTTCGCGCATGTCTGCGTGAACGGGTTGGGGAGTTCAACAGGATCACTGCTGCATATCATTCAAACCGTCGGTATTCACCTTTGTATTCTTACGTTTGAAAAGAGACACATCAAACTTGCCGAAGCGGTAGGTAAAAGTAATGCGGAAGAACTGCTGGTCTTTGTAGCGAGAGGTGTTTTGGGTAAAGTAGGTCGACTCCGAGTATGTTTGAACAATGCGAGACTTGAGCAAATCAGCGCCGTTGAGGGTGATGGTTGCTTTCCGGTCTTTGAGGAAATCAAACTTGAGGCCCGCATCCAGATAGTAGACCGGGAGCGAATAGCCTTGAGCCGTTGCACCGGGCGAACTCATGCCCCCTCCGCCAAATCCACCTCCTATACCACCCCAGCGCCCTCCTCCTCCACCGGAGTTGAGTGGCAGGTTGGATTTCGCGGTGTATTCTCCGGTCATCTGCAGGCTGAGTGATTTCGTGAAGTGAATGGTGGAGGTCAGACGGGCGAACCAGTTGGTGCGTTTATTGATAAGGCCTTCGGCCACATTGCTTGCATCAATCACCGTATAGTAGATGTTATAGTTGGCCATAAAATCAACAACCTTCTTAACAGAAAATTTAGCCGTGAGTTCCGCTCCGTATGAGTTGCTGGAGAGCGCATTTTCATAGGTATTGATAATGACATTGCGATGAAGCACCGGGCTCATTTCAAGGAGCTGGTAACTGGTGATGAGATCGGTGGAGTTCTTGTAGAACCCGGTGAACATGATGGTATTCGAGTGACCGAAATTACGCAGATAGCTCAGCTCCATAGAATTTGTAAACTCCGGCTTGAGGGCCGGGTTCCCCCGTTTGATATTCAGGGAGTCGGAATAATCGGTGGCCGGAATAAGTTGAAAAAAACTAGGCCGGTTGATCCTTCGGGTGTAGTTCAGTTGGATATCGTCTTTGTCGGTGAGGTGGTAGGTACCGAATATGCTTGGAAAAGGAACGATGGGATATTGGTATTGATACTTCACCGTTGAATCTACAAAGCCACCGGAGTAGAGAGAGCTTTCAAGCCGGAGGCCCACCTGATAAGAAAATTTCTTGAATTCTTGTCCAAAGGTTCCATAGGCTGCGTAGACCTGATCCGTAAATTGATAGTTGACCCCAAACACTTTTAATTCATCGAAGGTATCGGTGAGTGGGTTCAGGATAAAGCTGCTGCTGAGGGAGGTGTAATTTTTAATGGAGGAGCGGAGTCCCGCTTCAATCTTAATATTGTTTTTAAGAGAGCTCTCAAAATCGGTCTGTGCGGTAATGAATTGACTGGAGCTGTAACCCGTCTGCCGTTGTTGAACTTCCGGGCGATACATATACCCTCCTACATCATAAAAATTAGTGTAATAATTTCCGTAGGAATTTCCTCCGTTTGAATTGTAGTTCACATCGGCGGTCCAATCGGTTCCTTCCTTCGGAAACAGGTGCTTAAAAAGGATAGAAGCTCCCAGACTATTAAAATCTCTTCCGGAAGTATCATTTCTCATCATCGTTGAATTATTGGTATAACCGGGATGAATGGTATCGGTGCCCGTAGTGAGGGCGTCGGTATTCACGAAATGAGCCTTACCCAGGTTTCCGGAGATCGTGAGGGTATTGCGGTTATTAATAAAATAATCAAACCCTCCTCTCACAAAGAGAAAGTATCCGTTCATGGTGGTAGGATCGGTCTGGCTGATATTCGTCAGTGGAGATCCGATCAGGTTATCGCGGGTGGTGGTGCTGGAACCGATAGACTCACGCTGGTGCAGGCCCACGGTAACGAACGCATTGATTTTTCCTTCTCTCACGTTGAAATCGCCGTTCGCATTGATCTTACCCCTCATATCCACACCGGCTCTGATGCTTCCGTTATAACCGGTTCGTTTGTTCTTCTTCAGTACGATATTGATGATGCCTGCCATGCCCCCCGATGCATCATACTTAGCCGAAGGGTTGGAGATGACCTCTATGCTTTCGATGGCATCGGCAGGGATCTGATCGATGGTGAGGGTAGTAGGGCGGCCGTCGACAAAGATCTGGGGACTGGCATTCCGCATACTCACATTCCCATCGAGGTCGACGATAATGGATGGAATTGTTTTGAGTGCATCTTCTGCCGTACCCCCGCTGATGGTGATGTTTTTCTCGATGTTGTAAATTTTCTTGTCCAGCTTGATCTCCACATCCGGTTTTTCAGCCACGATATTTACTTCTTTGAGCTGATTGTTGATACTCATTTTAATATTCCCCAGGTCTTTATCGGTCATGCTTGCGATTCCCGACATACCACTCCCCGCATTATCCCCTGAACTCCGTTGCTTCATGGCTTTTTGAAAATCAATTTGGAAGGTGTATTTACGTTCCACTGTTTTATAACCGATGGCGGTAAATTTAATCGTCAGCTCATTGGAGATTGGAAGGTTTTCCAGATTGAATTCCCCATTACCCTTGGTGAGATCTCCGGTCAGCACGGTTATTCCACCGGAGTGTTTGACAGTATCATACTTATAACCCGAAACGGTTACCACTGCATACTCCACTCCTTTTCCGGTGAGGCTGTCAATTATTTTTCCATAGATATGACCAACGCTTTGGCTCGCTCCTCTTCCACCACCCCCTTGATATTGGGCAAGGGCCGCGCTCCAAAAAGCGAACCCGATCAGCAGACTTAGAAAGTACTTTTTCATGGCTCTGTTCAGTGAATATTTTCTTTTCCACCTATTAACTTAAAGAGATCATCTCTGTAAAACTCACTTACCGGAACTTCTGCATTCGGCAACTTAATCAGGTTATTCCGGACGCTCAACATTTTATCCACCGAAATGATAAAGGATTTATGGACCCTGACAAATTTACGGGGATTCAGCTTCTCTTCAATTCCTTTCAGGCTCATTCGGGTAATCACCGGCTTAGGGGAGGTAGAAAGGTGTATTTTAATATAATCCTTCAGTCCTTCCACATGCGTGATATCTGCGATCACAATTTTGATCAGATTATAATCGGCATTCACAAATAAATAATCGTTATCAGGCACCGCTGGAGGGATCTGGGTCTTCAGCCTTTTCATCTCTATGGCTTTGTTGGCTGCTTTCAGGAATCGTTCAAAAGGAACAGGCTTCAGTAGGTAGTCAATGACATCCAGTTCGAAGCCTTCCAGCGCAAATTTTTCATAGGCGGTAATCAGGATCACCATCGGGCGCTGAGTCAATCCTTTCAGGAGTTGAATGCCGGTCAATCCGGGCATCTGAATATCCAGGAAGATCAGATCAATAGGTTCTTTTTGCAAGATCTCCAATGCTTCAAAAGCATTCTTGCAGCGTTTCACCAGTTCCAATGCGGGAACCATACGAATATTATCTTCCAGCAAATCCAGAGCCAGAGCTTCATCATCAATAGCCAGGCATCTTATCATTTCAATTTAAGTTTTAAAATTACGGTGAAGATACCGTCTTTCTGACTTATTTCCAGAGAATGATCGGTTCCATAGAGCAGGTTCAGTCGACGCCTCACATTCACCAATCCAATACCGGTACTCGCATCTTTTTCACCTGCTTGCTCAGCATTGAAGCTGTTCTTGACAACGAAAAGAAGTTGTTCCTCCCAGGTTTTCAATTCGATGTCAATCCCTTTGCCATCGCCTACGGTTCCATGCTTAAATGCATTTTCAACAAACGGAATCAGCAGCATGGGTTCGATTGTATTTTTAACGGATGCATTATTAACTTCAAAAGATACCGGAAGCTCTGCCCCAAAGCGTAGCTTCTGCAGATCGATATAGCTCCGGAGATATTCCACTTCTTTGTCCAGAAACACCTTATCTGCATCTGATTCATAAAGCATATACCTCATCATATTGCTCAGCTGGATTATGGTTGGCTCTACCAACTCCGACTTCTTACGAGAAAGGGAAACCACATTATTCAACACATTGAACATGAAATGAGGACTCACCTGCGAGCGGAGAAAAGATAATTCTGTTTTCAGCTGTTCATTCTCCAGCTCATTAATTTTTTGCTCCGAACGCATCCGGTCACCCAATATCCGGTAGGTCGTGCTGACCGCACATACAAAAAGCCCGGGAAAAGCTGATCCGAAAAGGAAGGGCTGGACACGGTGGTGCATATGGCCTCCGTGATGCGGAGGAAAACAAAAATAGATGAGTGTGGCCATCACTGCCACACAAAACAGCACCGTCAGGACATAGAAAATCGCTCCCCTTTTATAAAGCACGAAGGGAACGATGAGGGATGAATTCAGGTAAAATAAACCCACTATGTAGGCATGAAAAACAATGAAGAAGGGATTAAAAAAATAATTCAGGTCTACCGGATCACCGGAGACATATCGAATCACCGGCACAATCCCGAAAATACAAATCCAGATAATCAGGTGAATCGAAAAAACAGTGGCCTTGGAAAGGACCAGAGGAGCTCTGCGCATGTGAACGTATTATTCACATTAAAATTACCGTTAATTCCCTTTTCAGACTCAATCCAATCCAAGGAATATCCCTAGCCCGGAAATGTGCAGATCATGAGGGCCAATCTGGCGATCAGAATAAACCTAAAGTCTATTTAGCCCGCATCCGGTTGTTTCTCGGGTTGTGTTCTACCTCTGCCAATCCGAGAACTTCCATGACGGGTGGGATATACATTCCGAACCTTCCGCGAAGCCCTTTCTTAAGTCCGTACCACCCCCCGATAGGGTTTTTGGGAGAACGACCCCAGGCTTCCACCGTTCCTTCTTTGGCTTCTTTTTGTTCATCGGCGCTGCCCAGCTCCATCCAGTCCCCATGCTTTTTCAACATGGCCTGAAGATCTTTCAGACAGCGGATATCATAATGAAGCACTGTTTTTCCAACAGTACATACCAGAATCTTTTTCTCTTCATCTTGATAAAGCTCGTATTCAGAAGTCAGGGGAGGAGTTTTTAAAATCCATGGATTTTCTTTGGTGCCTTTTCCGGTTGCCATAAGGGTTGTGTTTGTTTATGAATTTTATTGATTAAAGACTCATCATTTCTTTCAGTCTCGATGCCTGCCTGCGGGAGATCTCCACCTTCTCTCCTCCCCGGAGGGTCACCATCAATCCTCCGTTAAACCAGTTTTCCACTTTTTCAATCCAGCGAAGATTAAGAATATGTTTCCTGGACGCACGGAAGAATACTTTAGGATCGAGGCGCTCATCGAGATAGTTCAGGGAACGAAGAATGAGGGGATGATTCGTCTGAAAGAAGATACGCACATAATTTCCTTCCGATTCAAAAAGGCGGATATCCTCCAGCTTTACAAACCAGCATTTTTCACCATCCTTCACAAATACCTGATCCGTCTCCCGGAGCAGTTCTGCCTGGCTGTTAACTGGGGAAGACTCTTTTATTTCCGCTTTCTCCCGGGTGGTGATCTTGCGGATCGTTTCCGCCAGTCTTTGAGCCTGTACCGGTTTGAGCAGGTAATCGAGTGCATTCACTTCGAAGGCTCGGAGCGCATGTTCATCATAAGCGGTTACAAAAACAACTTCCGGAACCTGCTCCAGATCCTGCAGGAGGTCGAAACCGTTTTTCCCTGGCATCTGGATATCCAGAAACAAGAGATCGGGTTGGAGCTCTGCGATTTTCAGCACAGCGCTATCCGCATTGGCACATTCCCCAACCACTTCCACTTCGTGGTATGGAGCCAGCAGTGATTTCAGTTCCTGGCGGGCCAGGCGCTCATCGTCAATGATTAATGCTCTCATGATACAGGCAGGTTAAGTTTGGTAACAACCGTTTCGGGTGATTCATTGGCTATCCTGAACGTAGCTCTATCACCATAAAGCAGCGTCAGGCGTTGAAGGGTATTAGCGATTCCGAATCCTGTTTCTGATTCGGTATTGCCCTTATAATGCCCGCTGTTCCGAATCTCCACATGCAGGAGCCCCGATGTCAGGCTTGCTTTGATCTGCAGCAGTCCACCCTGAGTAAGCCTGGCAATGCCATGCTTGATTCCGTTCTCAACGAGGGTCTGTATCATCAGCGGAGGCACCTCAAAAGTCAGGCAGTCGGGAGCAATATCCATTTTTACCTGGAGGCGTTCTTCGAGACGGATAGACTCCAGTCCCAGGTAATCTTCCACCACTTTCAGTTCTTCTGAAAGGGGCACAAGCTTATTCCGGCCCATCATCAGCGTATTGCGAAGGATGTTGGAGAGCTGCGTCACCGCCTCTTTGGCCTTGCCCGGGTTTTCATCAACGAGTGCGCGAATACTATTCATGCAATTAAATACAAAATGCGGATTGAGTTGCGATTTCAACTTATTGAGTTCGATCTCCGTCATCGAAGCCTGCCACTTTAAGTTCTCAATTTCGGCATTTTTATAATTCAGGAAATAATAAACCGCAAAATAAATAACGGTCCACAATACAAAAATAAGGATGTAGCCCAAAATCGTGCGTACGAATACATCTTGACCGATAGCGATGGCACCCGTATCCTGCGCGGTATTCAGGGCTGCAAGAAAAACCTGAACGTAAACTGTCAGGAATCCGAAGATCGATGAGATCACCACCGTGGAAACAGCAAGGCGGGGAATGAGGGGGACTACATTCATCTGCAGCCAGCGAAACTTGACGATCAGATAGCGGTAGAGATGGGAAAAGAAAAGGACGAAAAAGAAGATGGTGAAGAGGAGCCAGAGGACTTGAGAACTCTGCCCCCTATAGACAGGGAGGAAGAGTCCATAAGCCAGTACATAGAGCATCCAGCCTCCGATATTGCATAACCAGTAAAGGGCTTTACGGTTCATTGAGCCTGAATGAGATTATTCATTTATGGGGTGAGCCATTCTTTGCGGAACAGTTTCTCCGGGGCCGTGAGCCGGTCGGGAGGTATGGTTGTGAGCACATTCGTTTCAACTGATTCAACTTCCTCGAGCTTTGCAGTCAATACTTTTTTCTTGTACTTCTTCCCTGCCCGCTTCTTCCGCAGGATATCCATTTTAAGTTCATCACCGGCCTTGGCCGTCTGACCGAACTTCGCTATCACATCCCGTACATTGTCCATGTTCAGGTCTGTCCCGTTGAGTTTCATGATTTCATCGCCTACACGATAATTCATTTTCTTGCCGAAGTTATCCAGGTTGCTGAGGCCGGCTACAAAGAAGCGCTGCATGAGGGTATCGTATCCGATATCGAAACTTCCAAGGGTAAGGTTTTTAGTCACCTGCCTAGCCTCATACTCCACCCCTGCCCAGCCCAGCATCTCTTTATAAGGAAGAGGCTTCCCTCCTTCCACATAGTTCTTAAAGAATACCCCGATCTCCGGATAGGTAAGTTTGGTGATGGCCGCAAAAAGTTCATCATCTTTGAAAGCTTTGTCCCTTCCATAAGTCTTGTTCAGATCGCGCAGCATCTCCTGGATTCCGTATTTACCATCCGATAATTTCCGCAGTTGCATATCGAGGCACATCCCGATCAGCGCCCCTTTCTGATACACATTATTATACTGATCGTGATATTTAGGCTCCACCACATGGCGGCTCATCTCCGTGAAAGACATGGTGTCTTTGAATTTGGAAGCGGCCACAAGCTTCTCATGAATCATTCCCAGATACGTATCGAGGTCGATGAGACCGTATTTTACTTGTACCAGTCCGGCCGAATATTCGGTCATGCCCTCATAAAGCCAGAGGTGTTCCGACATTTTAGGAACATTAAAATCGAAATCGGCGATCTCCTCCGAATGAATACTCAGAGGCGTAACCACATGAAAAAACTCATGAGCGGCTACATCTCTTAATGTCTGGACCAGATATTCCTGCCTCACTTCTGGCAATACATAAAAGGAACTCAGGTTATGTTCAAGCGCTCCTGAATTTCCAGAAAGGGTGTTTTTATCCGAAAAATAAAAGATGAATGCATATTTCTGAATAGGCAGTTCTCCACCCAAGTATTCTTTCTGGGCGTTTAAAATCTCCGTAATGTTTCGTGCTATAAATGCCGAGGTGACTTTATGATTCGGAGAATAAGCAGAAATGAGGACTCTTGCTTTTCCCAAGGTGATCGTCGTGGTATCGGGGATGCAATACATCATCGGAGCATCCACCAGTTTCATAAAATCGGGAATATGATAGGTGTCGGTCAGCCCGTTGCTTTGCACATCGGTCTGGCTGCTGGAGCCGTAAAAAAATTCAGGATGGGTGATATTCACGATGTATTCCAACTTCTTCATCCCATCGAAGAAGCCGAAGAACCCGTGATTATTCAGCACGAAATTCTTTCCTTCTTCGATATTGGTACCAGCCGGTTCAAACACAATGGGCAATCCAGCTTTGGAATGCCAGGACGCTTCCACCAGATAAGTAATATGTGCCAGCTTACGGGCACCGGTAATTTTCCAGGTATTGATATCGGGATGTTCGGTTGGGATCTCGTGACCTTGAACGTCAGTCGCTTTAAAGTCGGAAATAAAACGACCGAAATCATAGATCTCATAGGTTCCGGGAACGATTTTCGGGAGATGGTATAAAACCACATCCTGATCCAGATCCGGAGGGTTCAGATCAACCTGTAATTTACCAGCTATGACCTTATTCAGATCCAGGTTGAATGTATATTGCGGCCCGGCTGCAACAGCAAGAGAAGCGGTGATGAAAGAAAGAAAGAAGAAAATCAGTTTTTTCATTCGGAACCCGCTATTATCAGTTGAAGTAAACGAAAAGGCCCTCATGCAGTTGAGTAAACTACATGAGTGGTAAGAGTTTGTGAGGAGTGGGGAAATAGCTTAGTTCTCGTGGATGATGATCTTTTCGATCTCGTCTCCCTGACGAATAGCACCGATCACATCAAGACCCTCTACAACCTTGCCAAAAGCAGTATGCTGACGGTCGAGGTGCTTGGTCTGATCCCTGCTGAGGCAGATAAAGAACTGAGATCCACCCGTATCGCGGCCTGCATGAGCCATGGAAAGAACCCCTTTGTCATGATGCTGGTTCTCACCGTTCAGCTCACACTTGATTTTGTAACCTGGTCCACCTGCTCCGGTGCCGTTTGGACAACCACCCTGGATGACAAAACCGGGTATGACGCGGTGAAACAAAAGGCCGTTATAAAAGCCTTTGTTGGCAAGGTCACAAAAGTTCTTTACGGTATTAGGGGCGTCTTTTTCAAAAAACTCCACTTTCATGGTTCCCTTTTCGGTGATGATTTCAGCTGTTCTCATGGATTTTTTATTTTGGCAAATATAAGAAGAAGAGGCACTGATGATCATTTTTTGTATGGTTTAATAGCAAATCGGGGAGTTTTTTAAGATTTTTTGGGCAATTTCCCTTTAAAAGGACTCATTTTCACTCTGCAGGTCGTTGTATGCTCTGGTACGATCGTACCAGAGTGTGGTACGAGCGTACAAGAGTGTGGTACGAGCGTACCAGAGTGTAGTACGTTCGTACCAGAGTTTAGTACGAGCGTACAAGAGTGTGGTACGAGCGTACAAGAGTGTAGTACTTGCGTACAAGAGTGTAGTACGAACGTACAAGAGTGGGGTACGAGAGTACATGAGTGTGGTACGATCGTACAAGAGTGTGGTACGAGCGTAGTAGAGTGTAGTACGCTCGTACAAGAGTGTGGTACTAGCGTAGTAGAGTGTGGTACGAGCGTAGCAGAGTGTATCACGTGCGTGATAGCGGGTATGTCGTGCGTAGAAGAGTGTGTGTTGTGCGTGATAGAGTGTGCGTCGAGCGTGACAGCGTTTATGTTGTGCGTGATAAAGTATGTGTCGTGCGTGATAGAGTGTGTGTCGAGCGAAGCAGAGTATGTGTCGTGCGTCGCAGAGTGTGTGTCGAGCGTAGCAGGGTGTGTGTCGTGCGAAGCAGAGTGTGTGTCATGCGAAGCAGCGTGTGTGTCGTGCGTGATAGAGTGTATGTAGAGCGTGATAGAGTGTGTGTCGCGCGTGATAGTGGGACTTTACCCCGATGGCGCGGATTTCGGCAGCTGTTTGTGTGTTAGCTAATCCGTGCCGATTTTAAAATGCTTCAAGAATTCCTCACTGCCAGAAGGGATTTGCAATCCCTACCACTTCTGTCTATATTTACTGGAATTGCAAAACAATATGTTTCATATGATGCAAAAATCAAATCCCTTACTTTCATCTTTTAAGCTCAAGGCTACTTGGAAGGCATTCATTCTTCTATTTACTTTTCAAGTATTCTGTATCACAAATAAAGCGCAGACTCCTTCCTTTTTAGGAATGAATCGTTTTGGCATTAACTCAGAAGGTATCCTTTTCAAAGTTAATGGAGATGGGTCCGGATTTAGCGATTTGTATGATTTTAAACAGTATGTGGATAGCAGTGGTCTTGATCCATTCGGCACTTTGTGTAAGGCGATTAATAATAAGTACTACGGCGTCACGTATAGCGGAGGAACTGGTTCGATTTATTCAGGGGTCATTTTCAGTTTTGACCTCAGCACTAATAGTTATCAGAGACTTTACACTTTTGGACAGACATCCGCAACTTTTCCTATGGGATACGATCAGAACTTTATTCAAGCCAATAATGGACTGTTGTATGCAATGTCATGGGGTGGAGGCTTGCATGGTGGTGGTGCAATTTACACTTTGGACCCTTCCACAAACGCATATGCTGAAGTTTACCAGTTTAATAAACCCACAGGAGAATTGCCTCACGGCAATTTTACCTATACTGCAAATGGTAAATTCTACGGAACAACATTCCGTGGAGGGGCAAATGATTCCGGGACAGTATTCAGTTACAATCCTAATAGTAATGTTTATCAGATGTTATCAGGTCTGAATAGCTCTACCGGAGATTTCCCATCCTGCACTCTGGTTCAGGCAAGTAATGGAAAACTGTATGGTACAACGGTCAGAGGAGGGCTTATTAATCAAGGTTCCATTTTTTCTCTTGATACCGGTACCAATCTATTGACTAAAGTTTATGACTTCGATACCTTACATGGATACTACACGGAGTATTCGGATAATGCAATACTTGCGAGTGATGGAAAAATATACGGCACCACAGCTCTTGGAGGTGGTAACGGAGGAGGAGTCTTATATAGTTTTGATCCTGTTTCTAACACCTATAATGTAGAATATCACTTTACTAATTCAACCGGATATTCCAGTGTGAGCGCACCTCTTCAAGCTAGTGATGGGAATCTATATGGAATGACGAACCTCGGAGGTGCACACGGATTAGGTGTAGTTTTCCGATACGACCTTTCCACACACACCTATACCGACATTATGGATTTTGACGCAACGGTTTCGGGAAAAAATCCGACCGGAGGGCTTGTTGAATTGCCCCTGGGGGTAGGAATAATAAGCAAACAGGAAAATCAATTTGAACTATTTCCAAATCCAGCCAAAGAATCCGTTCGCATTTCTTGTCCCAACCCAATTGATGAAATCCGCGTAACAGATGTATCGGGGAGGGAAATTCAACTACTCAAACCCCTTCAAAATAATTACTCTCTCCAGATGAATGGTCCGGGAATATTCTTCGTTACAGTCATCAGCAAGGGTGGAATTTCTACTAAGAAGATTATTGTACTGCCTTGAAATATTTCCCGATGACTATGAAGTTCAAACACCTTGCACACCTAATTTGTGGAATCCTTTTGCATTTAAATGTTTCTGCTCATAGCTCCAATGACAGCCTGAGAGTTCCGAACAGGTATACCATCTATTTGAATCCGATGAAGCTGTTTGGAGACAATATTCGGTTGCAGAACTATTGGCTTGTGGGAGGAGGAAGAGTGAGACTTAAGGAAAACATCCTGCTGGATGTGTCTTTAGGAGGAATCTGTTATTCGGCCCCTCCCGATCCTGGACTTGGTATTTTAAGAATGGACGTTACTTCCTCTACGGGGTTTCGTGTGGGAGCAGAACCCGTGTATTTCCTCAACAAGAGGATCTACTTTTCTGTAGCATGCTCCTACGAAAGAATGCGAAGCAATGTTGATTCCTCTTACGGTAACAGGCCAGGTGTTGTGATCAGAGAAGTTTTCGCTTTAACGCCTAAGGTGGGAGTTAAGACCTGGGGAAAGAGCCGTGTTTATTGGGACTTTTCAATGGGTTTCGGAGTCCGGATTATTAGTGCCACCAATACAGCTGGCATCGGTGAGATAGATGATTATGTTGAATACGAAATACCCTACAATAAGCCTTTTGCTTTTGGAACAAAAGCTTTTCCAAATCTCTTGCTGGATATTAAATTTTGTGTGCCATTAGGCCGTTGAATTATTTCTTTTTGTCCTGAATGTGTCATCAAGCGACTGGGTGGATTCAATCGATTAAATTTCAACACATCCAAAGAGCTAAAGTGACGGCATAACATGATGGAACCCCGCGAAGGCGGGGTTCTATCACACAAAGGGCGTCCAATTTATTTTATCCTTCAAATCAAGATCTGAAAAATCGGTTAGATTGATTATGTAGAGTTGCTTGTGTGTCGGAGCATCAGTACCATCCGAATACCATTATAAATTGCATTATTATATATATATTTATCATACCCATTAGAAAAGCAATTTGAAAAATCCGATTAGTCTTGTAATTCTGCTTGGTTTTTTAATTGTAGCTACGAGCATGATTGGAGGGGAGCGATGCATTCCAAAGGACAGTACTGAAAAGAAATCCTTCGTTCCCTATTTCAGTGCATCCTGCAATATTGCTTCTTTATTCATTACCAGGATTGATTTGGGACTGGAGTATCATTTCAAAAAAAAGTTTTCGGTAAGTCCGGCGTTTACTTCAGGAACTGGTATCAGAGCTTTTCTTGTGGACGAAAAATCGAACTGTTTTATAATGGAGGGGCGGTATTACCCTTATACAAAGCCCAATCTCTATGTAGGAGTATATGGACTGTACCGTTCTGGAAAATACACGGAGTATGGATTACTTAGTAACGATGTTAGTAGAATTATAGACTTTTCTGCCGTTGATTTCGGATTAATGCTTGGTTATAACTATAACTACAAACATTTCACGTTTAATCCATTCATTGGGTATGCATACGAACACTATATTACTGATCAGGAAGTTTATGTGGAATTCCCGGGAAACCCCAATAGTATCTCGCCTGAATTGCTTGGACCCAATCAAGCATTTAGGCTGGGAATTAATATTGGTTATAAATTTTGAAGGGGGCGGGCTGTTGCAGCATATTCGTGACAACTGAAACAACCTCCACTAAGTTAAATTTATAAGTGCTGGCAACCCATATTCTGTTTCTTGATTACCAATAACTTATGCGATGATATTGGAAAGAATGTTCCAATTGGAACATTTTCACCTTTTTTCCGTATATTTACTAAGAATATATCTGCTTAGTTATGACAGAACAAGAGCGTCAAATTTTACTCAAAGCACTTGAAAAAAGGCATAAAAAAGCCGTGAAAAGCAAGAAAGCAGCACTTCGATTCCTCATCGAAATAGGTGCGTTGACAGAAAAGGGCAATCTCAGAGCCCCATACAAGAATGTATGTACGCAAGGAGAAGCGGCTTAATCATTGGCTTTCATGGATGTGACCTTAAAGTTCGTGATGGTATTGTAAATGGCTCCATTCCTCTTTTAAAAGCAAAAAATAATCCTTGGGACTGGTTAGGTCATGGTGTCTACTTCTGGGAAAACAATCCTGTTCGAGCGTTAGATTTTGCGATAGAGCAATCTAAAAGAAGACACCCCTCAATTATAAATCCGGCAGTACTTGGTGCTGTAATGGATTTAGGATATTGCCTAGACCTAATGGACATGGAAAATATTATTCTTGTTAAGGAATCCTTTAAAGCACTTGAAGAATCTTTCAAATTAGCAGACAACAAAAAATTACCAGAAAATACCAACCCTTCAAAAGCAGGCGATTTATTATTTAGAACCCTTGACTGCTTGGTTATAAATTCGCTGCATGTTGAACAAGATAAAGTTAGGCCATTTGATTCCGTAAAAGGTGTATTTACCGAAGGAGAACCGATTTATCACAAAGCAGGGTTTAAAGAAAAAAGCCATATTCAAATTTGCATTAGAAATCCAGATTGTATAAAAGGGTATTTTATTCCTCGCCAAAAAACAAGACCTTAACAATGCTAAATCCGTAGATAGTTCGCAAGGTATTATCAAGACCCATTGCATTCAAAACAAAATACAGTACCATGGAAAACTATTCAAACCTCATAGACGCCATCACCGGCCTTAAAAAAGAAGGGTATACAGAAGATTTTAACCTCAAGCAAAATTGCCTGGAATGTAAAGGAGGCCAATACCAAATATTTCATGACGAGTTTGCCGTAGATAAATACTTTCGTTTTGAAGACGATACTGACCCGACGGATCAAAGTGTTATTTATGCGATCTCTTCCGACAAATATAAGCTGAAGGGGATATTAATAAATGGATATGGGCTTTATTCGGATCCTATGACAAATGAGATGCTGGATCATTTGAAGATTAAATAAAATCAAGTTTTCAGCTTGGTGTAAAGCAAGGATTTAGTTATACTTATTTTACCACTAAGGCACTAAGGACACTAAGGTTCACTAAGTTTTTTTTGCAGATAGAGCTTAGTGTTTCTTAGTGATCTTAGTGCCTTAGTGGTTATTTTTGATCCATGGAAAAGGAACATAAAATAAATCAAAAGTCCATATATTTGATTCCGTAAAAAACTGAAAATAGAATAGTCTTAAATAACAAACCCAATGGCTAAAGTCTCAATCTACCTCAATTTTGCAGGCCAAACAGAAGAAGCCTTCAATTTTTATAAATCTGTTTTCAAAACAGAATTCACCGCTCCTGTCATGCGGATGAAAGATATACCCGCCAATCCCAATATGCCGGCCCTTTCGGAAAAAGAAAAAAATGCAGTGATGCATGTATCCATGCCTATTCTGGCAGGGACGATGATCATGGGTACGGATATGCTGGAAAGCATGGGACAGAAACTCCGGATTGGCAACAACACCACTATTTCCCTGGAGCCCGATACCAATGAAGAAGCTGATCGTTTGTTCAATGCCTTATCAGCCGGTGGCTCGGAGATTGCCCCGATGCGTAAAGAATTCTGGGGCTACTGGGGCTGTTGTCTCGACAGGTTTGGAATCCGTTGGATGCTGAATGTCTCTACCATGCCGGCGAATTAATACAGCCCTTAAGTTATACAGCCCCCTGTTCATAACCCCTGAACCTATACTATTATTGACTTTCCCTCGTTAATCAAGGGGAAGTCTCTGATTTTTGGACTTCTTCCGGACTATTTGTTTTTTCAATTATTTCGTTATCTTCGCGCAGCTCGCAATTAAAACATGGACCCTGACCCTGTAAATTATTTTGAAGAAAGCAAATCTCTTAATCTTTCTGTGCTGTATCCTGCTTGGGCTTAACGCCTTTGCAGGAAATCCCTTTTTCCCGAAAACGAACAACGATCCTACCAATAATACCAATCATAAAGACACGGTAAAGTCCGATCTGTCTAAAGCCCTTGCGGTAAACGACTCCCTGCTGAAGTTTCCGGCTTATGATGTTTACACCGATTTCGACACTTCGGTGATTCACGTAGTGGAGAAGATGGATTGGGCTAATTTTAAGGATTCCATTCATATCCTCCTCAATGACCCTGAATACTGTGGGTATGTACATCCTTTCAAAGGGAATGTAACATCCGGCTTTGGTTTCCGGCATGGACAACCTCACCTGGGCATGGATGTGAAACTGGAGATCGGCGATTCGGTACATGCTGCTTTTGAAGGGAAAGTAAGGATTGCAAAGAAAAACAAATCCTACGGCAATGTCGTGATCATACGCCATGCCAACGGACTTGAAACCTATTATGCCCACCTCAGCAAGCTGCTGGTGGAAGCAGGACAAGATGTGGATGCCGGTACCATTATTGGTCTGGGTGGTAATACAGGACATTCGTTCGGCAGCCACCTCCACTTTGAGGTGCGTTACAAAGGCATGCCTATCGACCCGAATGATGTGGTGAACTTTGCGGAATTCAAACTCAAGGAAGACACCCTCGTCATCACCAAGAAAACATTTGAATACTGGACCAAACGGGCCACCTACGGAAACGGCAACAACGGATCATATCTTGTTAAGACCAACGGTGCTAAAGGCAAGCCGGCCTATGTTCGTTATTACAATATCCGCAAAGGTGATACCCTCGGCTCCATAGCTAAACGTTATGGAACTACCGTAACGATGCTCTGCCGTATGAACGGTATCAAGACCACCTCCAACCTCCCTGTTGGAAAGAAATTAAAGGTAGGCTAGCCCCATGGGTTATCTGAAACTCGACCTCCACGACATCTTCAACGACAGTAAATCTATTGAGCGGGCTCTGAATGATATTCTGCAGGAAGCCTTAGATAAAAAGATTCCCCTCATTGAAATCATCCCTGGCAAAGGAAGCGGTCAATTGAAAAAGCGGGTACTCCGTTTTTTTGAACAGCCTGACATTAAGAAATCAATCCGACGCATTGAGAAGGACAGCAAGAATTTCGGGAGGATCTTCGTGCATGTATAAGGGTTTACTCCCCTCCTACCTTATCATCAAACCCATCTTCTGACCAGAATATTTTGCGATCTTGTAGGTTGTAATAGGCCATTTTACTGTTCCTTTCCAGAATCAACAAGGCGGTACCTTCCATCGGTTTGATTTTATCATAAATACAAGGCAGTATGTAATTGCCGTTTTCTTCGAGGATTCCTTGTTTTCCGTCTTTGGTGACAAAGCTTCTGCCTTCACTGAAATCACTGGCATCATCCAGCTCCAGGGCGATGACCGGTTTATCTTTCTTATCAATAAAACCAAATTTCCCTTTCTTCTTGACTCGGGCCAGGCCGTTTTTAAAATCACCGGCAAACTCATAGGAATGCTCAATTTTCAGATTGAGTTTGCGGTCGATATAGCCCCATTTACCCCGCCTCAACACCGCCGAATACCCATCGCTGAAATAGCGGATGTCTTCATAATCCTTCGGGATCACAATTTTTCCTTTCCGGTCAATGAACCCTTTTTTCCGGTTCAGTTCAATCTTTGCCAGCCCATCGTGATACCCGCTGTAAGCCGCGATATCGGCTGAATAGTCATACTCCGGCTCTATCGTTTCTTTGCCAGTGCTGTCTACAAATCCGAATTTTTTTCCTTTCACGACGAGGGCTAGTCCTTCGGAGAAATCGGTGATCAGATCATAATCAGCCGCGACCATAAATTCTCCTTTCGTATTGATGATCCCAAACTTTCCATCTTTCTTCACATGCGCCTGACCGTGTGAAAATTTTTCAGCCCATTGAAACTGCAGGGGAATCACAATCGCTCCGAGTCTGTTGATATAACCGAACTTCCCGCTCATTTCCACGATGGCTAATCCTTCGGAAAAGTCCTGTGCACTGGTGAAAGAGCAGGGAATAATTTCCCGTCCTTCCCGGTCTATGTAACCAAACTTATTTTCTTTACCCACTACCGCAGCCCCTTCGGAGTAGTCGTGTATTTCCTGGTACATGAAAGGAACAATGGTCTTCCCCATTTTATTGATCACCCCGGTCTTCTCTCCCTTTTTAACCAGACACAAACCATTGTTGAAGGGTTCTACTTCGTCATATTCCACGGGGATAAGTACCTTTCCTGATTTGGTGATGAAACCGCTTTTCCCGTTCAGGCCTATCTCCGCCAGGCCTTCGGAGAATTTATCTACAAACTCATACACAAAACCGATCATCTCTTTACCGGTGGAGTCTATAAAACCCCATCGGTTGTTTTGCCTTGCAGGATAGAAGGTCATGGAGGCCAGATTCAGATCGCGGTTGACTGTCTGCTGATAAGGGTAGTCCGGAAATTTTTCTTTGAAAGCCTTGATACTGTTGGTGCTGAAGTCGGCTGTGTAAAGCGTATAGATATTGTGCCAGGCCGATTCCACATTGTGGTTATCGGGATGATTTTTGATAAAGGAATGGTATTCTTCCACGGTATTGTGAGGAACACACAGGGCGAACAGGATGTTTTCTGCATCATGTTTATACGGGCTTTCCGGATTTTTACGGACGAATTCTGTATAACTCTTCTCAGTGCTATCTGCTGTCTGTTCTTTAAAGAGCAAGAGATCGTATTTTTCCCTGGCATGCTTTCGTTCCTTGGCTTTGGGGTATGTTTCCATAAACTCCAGGAAAGCAGCAGAGGAATGGATGCTATCTGCTATTTCAAAAGAGAGCTGATCCCGAAGGAGGGTGGCAGGAAGGCTATCGGCTGCGCCGGAATGGATCTTCAGGAAACTATTCAAGGCTCCGGGCTTATGTATTTTCTCCGCACGCTCGAAAGCCTGATGATCAATTTCGTTTTTCAGATTACGAATTGAACCCTCTGAAATCTGAAATTTCTTTAGGCTTTCCTTTTCTTTCGGTTGAAGCGATATGTAAGATTTTTCGGAAATCAGTACATAACGGTAAGCCGAATCGATATTATGAAAGGGGTTATCGTTTCTGGAATAGATGGTGCTTAAACCATAGGCTGCACCGGCCATATGATGCTTGAG
>Ga0207068_1157_pt1 | contig 19127 bp, 14 predicted proteins | sample Alteio_BWMinCont_23_FD_153475 | JGI IMG/M metagenome (GOLD analysis project Ga0207068, IMG submission 153475) | Enriched cells from forest soil in Barre Woods Harvard Forest LTER site, Petersham, Massachusetts, United States -... | ecosystem: Environmental > Terrestrial > Soil > Temperate forest >... | reverse complement strand
CATTGTTTTTTGAGAACGAAGCAATAAGGGTAAATATTCCGGGGAAAGCGCTTTATGAGGATTATACATTCGACACCCAAAAGACAAAGGATTTACCTCCTGCAATGCTTGAGGGAGGCTTTTCAGTAATGAATGAATTTGTCCCACTCCAGAAGAGTTTCAAGCTAAGTATAAAGATGAAGGCTGGCATTAAAGAGCCTGCAGAAAAATTGTTAGTCGTGAGATCAGGCAAAAACGGGATACATCCCCTTTCAGGAAAATTGGAGTGGAAGGGTCAATGGATAACTGTTGCAACCAATGAATTTGGCACATTCTATGTCATGGCCGACAAAACACCACCGGCATTAACCATTTATGGAAAAAACACGGCTGGTGTAATGAATCTTGCAAAGGGCGCAAACCTCAAGTTCACAGTGACAGACAATTTAAGCGGGCTCCTCTCCTACTCCGCACATATAGATGAAAAGTGGGTACTTATGGAATTTGAACCCAAACAAAATCTGCTATTCATCCCATTGGCAGATGTAAATATTAGTGCCGGAAAGCATTCGGTAGTGATTAATGCGATGGACGCCTGCGGGAATATTTCCCTTTTGAACTTAACTATAACAACGCACTGAGTTTAAATGAAATTCATCTGTAGCTGTTCGCTGCCTATAATTCCTTTCGCATCTGATTCCAGCCACTTATTCAGCAGTGTTGCATAGACACTTCGGAAATCAACTTTATATTTAAGATCGCCCTCATCCAGATCGGAGAGATCAGGGGCCTCATTCAATATCCCTTTTTGTTTTAGCTTACCTCCGAATAAATACAAGTTATTAGCGGTACCATGATCTGTTCCGTTGCTTGCATTCTGTTCTACCCTCCTACCGAATTCGGAGAAAGTCATCACCATGGTGTCATCTAACCGCCCCCCACTTTTCAGATCTCTCAAAAAAGCAGCAACCCCTTCTGACCAATCTTTAAGAAGCCTTTCCTGTGTGCCTTTCTGTCCTACATGAGTATCGAAGCCAGAGAGGGATACATAATATACTTTGGTTTCAAGGCCGTTCTGGATAAACTTGGAGATCATTTTCAGTTGTTTCGCAAATGCGGAATTCGGATATTCGCCTTTTGTATCAACAGTTTTGTTGGTTGCATGGATATAATCTGCACTGGAATAGGTTTCTATCATCGTTTTATACAAATATCCAAGGTTATCTTCATTCAGCATTTCAGACTTTGAGGCGTCGGTCATCTCTTTGAAAAAAGGTTCCCGGGTTGCGTTGTAAAGTTTGACTGGATCTTTTACTGCGATTCCTTTTTGGGTCATACCCTTCATTGTAAGAGATAATGTATCATCCACTTCGATTGCATTATAAGGCTTCCCACAGCCCTGACAAGAGGAATCCAAATAACGACCTATCCATCCTGTATTAAGGTATTCCTCTGAGTGGCTCGCACTTTGCCAAATATCCATTGAACGGAAATGGGAACGGTCAGGATTTGGATAGCCTACACTGTTGAGCACTCCCATCCAACCCTGATCATACACCTCCTGTAAGGCCTTCATGGCAGGGTTCATACCCTGATGATCATTCAACCGAATAATATCTGATTTGGGAACAGACAGCGTTTTACGTTTGTTGTAATAGATATCGTTTTCAAAAGGCACAAGGGCATTTAGTCCGTCATTACCCCCAGAAAGTTGAATAATGACCAGCACCTTGTTTCCCGCTTTTTCCAAGAAAGAGCGCTTCTCAAATGCCTTGAGAAAAGAAGGAACAAACAGGGCTGCCGAAGCCATTGAGGAAGTCCTTATAAAATTACGCCTATCCATAAGTTGAAGTTAAGCCATTTGATATTCAGGAGTTGATAAGAGCTCCATAATAAACTCCCGATGGTTATCCTGTTTGAATCCTACCAGAGTTTTTGATAAAGCGGATGAAGGCTTAGCAACCAATATCATCTCTATTATTTCCTCCCTTGAAACACCTGCAGGAAAACTGGCAAGAAAACCTTTCCAGTCGGCTCTAGGATTGAATTTTTTCTTTTTTCCTGTCAGTTCTTCTTTTTTCTGGGAGTCATTCATTATCTGAGGTTTTCCATCCAGCAGATCATCTTTGGGTACGATATCTATATGTCCTTCATTGACGAAGAGAGCAGGAGTTTTGAGCCGAAACATAAGGGAAGAACTATCAATCCAACTTTTACCTCCTGCCCAGCCACTTACATTGGGAGGATAAAACAGGGCCTGCCCCAACGAGCGCTGAAAAAGCAAAAGCCCGTCTTTATTATCATATGTGATAGGAATCAAACGATTCAAACCCACAATGAGATCCACTGGAGATTTGATTTTGGCGCCTATATTTTCCGGGCTGTAGAACCAGTCAGAAGAAAACATATGCTTCATCACAGTATCAATCCGGTAGCCTGAGGCATAAAAGACATCGGCCAGTTCTCTTATCTGTCCTGAATCCTCAATGTCATTCACAAAAAATTTGTACAATTTACGGGTGATATAAAGGGCAGTTTCTTTATGCTCTAGGAGAATTTCAAGGATGTCTTCTCCCTTGAAGTTTCCGGTTTTTCCGAGGAAGGTTTTATCTGCATCATCATGCTGGTTTGCTTTGAAGACAAATTTCCCGGAAGGCATTTCAAAGCTCCATCCTGTAAAGGCCCTAGCTCCTTCTTTGATGTCTTGTTCAGTATAATTGCCCCTTCCAAGAGTAAAGAGTTCCATAACTTCCCGAGCGAAGTTTTCGTTCGGATGCATTTTTTTATTCTGCTGGTTATTCAAAAACTGAAGCATTGCCGTGCACTTCGACACATCCATCAGCATTTCTCGAAAGCTCCCAAGAGCAGCACGGCGATGGATATTGTTCAGCTCCTGCAGGGCGAAGGGGGCTTCGAGGCGACAGGCAAAATGGCCATGCCAGAAAAAGGTCATTCTTTCCCGTAAACGGGCAGGGTCCTTCCAAAGTTTTTCAAGCCACGTAAGGTTCAGGTCTTGAACCGATTTCCTGCGCAATTCTCTAAATTTCTTTCTTTCTTCTTCATTCAGATCTTTCCTGTCTTGAGGGCTCATCGCTTCCATCTGCTCCAACGAAACAGCCTGTAATTCTTCAAAGTGTTCTGACTCCTTGAAAAGCTCCTCCACTGCCTCAGCAGGAGATTGTTTTTTTCGTTTTTCAAGCTCTTGAGGTGTTATGCCAAAAGCAGCCCTGGAGAAGAGGTGCTGGATTTTCTTTTGATTCGATACAGAGCCCATAACAGATGCGATTTGAGTTTATGACACTATATTGCAAGTAAGGTTTAGACCATCGTTTAAAAATAAGTCAGGAAAAAAACATAAAAAAAACAGATTGAGCACAATAATATGGTCTTTTGACAGTTTTAATGCCAGCCTTGTCAGGAATCATCCAACCCCGGAAATGGATTTTCGTATCTTTGACAAAACTACGCATACATGACTTTTAGAAAGCACATCCTTGTAGTCGCCCTGACCTTGATTATAGGTTTGGATGCATCCGCACAAACTCAGACTAAACCTCAGCCTAAATCCCAGAGCAATACCAAGGCTAAACAGTTTGAGAAATCAAAAAACGTCGATCGTCCTCTTATACAGTTTTCGGGGGTGGTTGTTGAAAATGACAGCCTAAGACCTATTGCCAATACCAGCATTTTTGCAAAAAACACTTATCATGGTACAATGAGTGATTTCTTCGGCTATTTTTCTTTTGTAGCCCAAATAGGAGACACTATCGAGTTCACTGCCCTGGGGTTCAAAACACATACATTTACCATCCCTGACACGCTTCATTCTACAAAATATTCTCTCATCCAAATGATGAGAAAAGACACTCTGATGCTTGGAGTAGTAACTATTTACCCCTGGCCCAGCAAGGAGCAGTTCAAAAAGGCTTTTGTAGAAACCCCTGTGCCTGATAATGATCTTGACCGGGCCAGACGCAACCTGGATGCCTCCCAGATGGCAGCACGAGCGGCTGCAATGCCGAATGATGGATATATGAACTACAAAACAACCTTGCAACAACAGTACAGCCGCTTGTACTATGCAGGCCAACTTCCTCCTAATAATCTTCTTAACCCAATTGCCTGGTATAAATTTGTGGAAGCCTGGAAGCGGGGCGATTTCAAAAGCAAACCATCGACTCCTGCTACCACGGATCCTGGTTTAGATAAACAATAAAAATGAAGAGACCCTTCTGATTGTGTCCTCCATGATTTTTAAACGGTCTTTCATTCTACTTGCCTCCTTGCTTCTTTATTCTTTCTCAGGAAAGACACAGAACATTGCTCACGTATTCGGCCAGGTTACAGATGTGAATGGGGCCTTGCAGGAAGGCGCTATGATTACTTTTATAGGGTCCACACATGAACCAGTTCTCACCGATAAGGATGGGAAATTCGAAATTTCCATCCCGGCCGATAAAGATGTTACGCTTATATTTTCTAATCTGGTCAAAGGATTCCTGAAAAAAGAAATCCTTGTCCACCTGAAATCCGGGGAGAGAAAAGAAATAAATGTCCCCATGGAACTCCACAAGGTTTCTGTCGAGATCATTCACCAAGCTGACCGGAGCCTTGAAATGCAGCATATTTCCCCTCTGATTTTTTCCAATCTTCCCAGCGCCAGCGGTGACTTCAATTCCACACTCAAATTTGCAGGAGCAGTAAGCAATAATGAACTCAGCTCCCAGTATTCTGTTCGCGGAGGCAGTTTTGACGAAAACCTTGTTTATGTAAATGATATTGAAGTATACAGACCTTTTCTCTCCCGTTCCGGGCAGAGTGAGGGCTTAAGTTTTGTAAATCCCGATATGGTCTCCTCTGTACTATTCTCTACAGGAGGATGGGAAGCGAAGTATGGTGATAAAATGTCTTCGGTGCTTGACGTACAATATCGTCGTCCGCATGAGACCCAGGCAGTAGTAACAGGAAGTTTATTAGGAGGGAGTGCAGAGGTAGAAGGAATCTCGAAGGACTTGAGATTTACCTACATGATCGGGCTCCGCTATAAATCGAACACCTACTTGCTTCAATCCCTCGACACAAAAGGGGATTACAAACCCCGATTCGGTGATGCACAGCTATTTATGACTTATGACCTGAATGAGACTTGGCAATTAGGACTACTTGGTAATCTGGCTCAGAATCAATTTCTGGAAGTACCACAAGACAGACAAACTGAGTTCGGAACTCTTAATCAGGCCAAACAGCTAAATGTTTTTTTTGATGGACAGGATATAAGCACCTACCAGACTGATTTTGGTGCATTGACGCTCACCAAGAGAAGAATTGTGGACAATGAAGAGAAATTGAAACTCAAATTCATTGTTTCTGTATTCCGTTCGAATGAAAGTGAGACTCAGGATATTCAAGGGCAATATTACATAAGTGATCTCCAGACCGATTTTGGCAAGGCGAATTTTGGTCAGGCAATAGCTAACCTGGGTGTTGGAACCTTTCTGAACCACACAAGGGATTATCTGAATGCAACAGTAGGAAATATTGAGCATAAAGGCTGGCTCTCTAAAAACCATTTTATTAACCTCAGCTGGGGAGCCAGATACCAGCTGGAAATGGTGACTGATAACATCAGTGAATGGAAAATGATTGATTCGGCTGGTTATACCCTTCCATATAATCCCACCACCTCATACCAGCTTCTGGATACTGTCAAGTCAAAGAATAGCTTGACATCCACTCGTATTTCCGGATACTTTCAGAACACCTCCCATCTAAGACTTAGTGATTCCTCATTAATTTCAGCTACCATCGGAGTCCGGGCAAATTACTGGTCAGGAGATGAGCAAACGGTTTTCAGTCCACGGGGGACTGTTGCATGGAAGCCCCATTGGAAAAAAGATATCATATTCAGGGCATCCGCAGGGTATTATTACCAACCTCCTTTCTTTCGTGAACTGATAGATCTGGGTGGCACTATGCATACAGATGTAAAGGCACAACAAAGCATACATTACGTACTGAGTTATGATCAGCAGTTTAAAATGTGGAACCGGCCTTTCAAGGCAGCAATTGAAGCCTATTACAAAGATCTCAATAGTCTGAACCCTTACAATATCGATGATGTACACATTCAATATCTGGCTAATAACAATGGAAAAGGATATGCAACAGGGCTTGATTTAAAGCTTAATGGAGAATTTATAAAGGGAACAGAATCATGGTTGAACATCGGCTTCCTTCAAGCCAAAGAAAAAATCTCTGGGATGGACTATTATACCTATTTCAACAGTGATGGCCAGCAAATTATTCCAGGTTATACTTTTAATAATAAAGCGGTGGATAGTGTAAAGCATACTCCTGGGTATATACCCCTGCCGACAGATCAGATCATGACTTTTAGTTTGTTTTTCCAGGATGAAATCCCGCGTTTTCCAGATGCAAAAGTACACTTGAGTCTGCTCTTTGGCACCTCACTCCCTTTTGGCCCTCCCGATGCCGCGAAATATGCTGATACTTTGAGGATGCCGCCTTACAGGAGGGTTGATATCGGTTTCTCCTATCAGCTAATAAAAGAGTCGAAGCCATTACGGATCAGTAATCCTTTGCATTATATCAAATCTGCCTTGGTGGGCCTTGATGTATTGAACCTCCTGGACACAGAAAATACAATTTCCTATCTCTGGATTAAGGATGTGACTAACAGGCAGTATGCAGTCCCGAATTACTTAACAGGCCGGGTCCTGAGTATAAAGCTGGCTCTGAAATTTTAGTCATTGCCCTTTCTTTCCATTTCCTCAATTAATTTCCGCATCTCATTCGAAACAACCATTTTCTGATTGATATTGAAATCATATAGTACTACTACATCCTTGCCTTCGGCACAAACTTCATTTTTCTCATTGAGTAGTTTATGAAGGATAGAAAAGCTGGAATTGCCTATGCTATCTATGCCGGATTGCACGATTACGTTTCCTGGATAGTGCAGAGGTTTACGAAAATCGATTCCTGAACTTGCCAGTATCGGCCCTTTTTGTTCCTCTTCGAACATACGGCTTAATCCCAGAGCTTCCCAGTAGTTAACCCTAGCAGCCTGAATGTATTTGAAATAGGTAACATTATTTACGTGGCCATAGAGGTCCATTTCGCTCCAGTCGATCCGTAAATTAAGTGAAAGAGGGAATTTTGTCATAAGGGTACAAATATAAGGCATATTGTTTCTAAGTTTGCCATCATGAGTTTCACCGTCTATCGTTCTTCTGCAGGGTCAGGGAAAACTTTTACGCTCGTAAAAGAATATCTGAAGATTGCCTTAACGGATACTCAAGATCCTCCCAAAGCGTTCCGGCGAATCCTTGCCATCACATTCACGAATAAGGCCGCAGCAGAAATGAAGGACCGCATTATTCGTGCCCTAAAAGAGCTTAGTATGGATGATCATACAAAAATCTCTTCCGGTGCATCTACCCTGCTCTCCGCATTAATCAGAGAAACAGGTTTCAGCCCTGACGTATTGAGGGAACGAGCCGGATCTGTGCTTAAAGCAATCGTTCACAATTACTCCGATTTCGCAATTGGAACCATAGATAGCTTTGTACATAAAATTGTTCGGAGCTTTGCTGTTGATCTCAAACTTCCTGTGCATTTTGAAATTGAAATGGATGCGGGTAAACTTCTCGGTCAGGCTGTTGGAATTCTGATTTCACGGATCGGGGAAGATGAGGATCTCACAAACATCCTGATGGAGTTTAGCGAACAAAAGGTAGAAGAGGAAAAAAACTGGCGTATTGAAGAGGATCTGAACAAGCTTTCTTCGGAACTCATGAAGGATGATGGAGCAAAATATATTGGCAAGATCAAAGGATTGAGTATCCCCGATTTTCTGAACATTAGCCGTAAAATAAAAAATAGCATCCGAGGATTCGAGAAAAAAGTAGTGGATCTTAGTTCTGAAGGACTGCTACTTATCCAATCGAAGCATCTAGAACATGCGGTTTTCTTTCAAAAAGACAAAGGAGTACGCAAATATTTTGAGAACCTAGTTGGAGGCAAAAAAGATGACTTCTCTCCTAACTCCTATGTAAAAAAAGCCTTTGAAGAAGATAAGTGGCTGAATAAAGAAGCCTCCATATCGGATATAGCTGCTCTGGACAGCATCAAATTCAAATTAAGCGAAATCTATAATTCTTTACAGGAGCTACCTGGAAAGGAATTGCCGAAATACAGACTTCACATACTTCTTCGCAGCCACATCTATTCACTTGCCGTACTGAACGAGATTGAAAAAATACTAGAGAATTATAAAAAGGAAAATTCCATTCTTCATATTTCAGAGTTCAACAAACTTATCGCAGAGATCGTTTTTCAGGAACCAGTTCCATTTATTTATGAAAGACTCGGGGAACGGTATAATAATTACCTGATTGATGAATTTCAGGATACTAGTATCATTCAATGGCAAAATCTGCTCCCATTAATTGACAATGCACTTTCGGAGGAGCATTTCACAATGCTGGTTGGGGATGGAAAACAGGCTATATACAGATGGAGAGGTGGAGATGTAGCTCAGTTCGCAAACCTTCCTCATATTGCCGGATTTGATGATAATCTCATTATTGCAGAAAGGGCTGCATCACTTCAAAGACATTACAAATCTGAATTTCTAGGAAGTAATTACCGAAGCAAGATAGAGATCATCACTTTTAATAATGGTCTCTATAGGGCTTTGGCAGAATCCCTTCCAAATGAGTACAAACGGATTTACGACAAACTGGAACAGGAAGGCAATCCAGAAAACATAGGAGGACTCATCAGCATCGAGTTTAAGGAAGAGGATCGTGAAGACTCCATTCAGGAAAATAGGATCCAGACAATCATAAGGGAAGCTCTTGTTTCCGGATATGCATACGGAGATATAGCAATTCTTTGCAGGACTAATAAAGAAGGAAATATGCTAGCCAATGCCCTCATAAATTCAGGCATTCCGGTTCTTTCTAACGACTGTTTGCTTCTCCGTCATTCCCCGGTAGTAAATTTTCTCGCTGCATGCATGAGAAGCCTTTATAACCCGGATGATGATATTGCAAGAGCAGAGATACTCCACTTCCTATCCGGACAACACGATACTTCCAAGCTTGAGACCGATCTTCCATCTGCATGCAATGCTAAGCAATTCAGGGCGTGGATGTCAGAAAATGGTTATGATTACAAACCGACTCAGTTATTAAAACTTCCCTTATACCAGTTGGCAGAGGAACTCCCTTGCATTTTTGGGCTTCGTAAAACGCCTGATCCTTACCTTATATTTTTTCTGGATGAGATCCTCAGTTTCAGTAACTCCGGCGATAACAGCCTCGCTGCCTGGATCAATCACTGGGAAGAACGGAAGGATAAAGCTTCGGCGATCGTTCCCGATGGCATGGATGCTGTTAATATTATGACTATTCACCGTTCCAAAGGACTCGAATATCCGGTTGTGATCCTCCCAATGGGAAATAGTCCTTTAAAACCGGGAAAAGATCGCTTCTGGGTGGATCTGGAGGAAGACGATTTTCCTGAGTTAACAACAGGAATTATCTCCAATCAACATTCTCTGGAAGAAACTCGTTTCGCTTCCCTATACGAAGAGGAACTTTACCGCTCCCGGCTGGATAACCTGAACCTCCTATATGTGGCAACAACCAGAGCCGAAGACCGCCTGTATATTATTGCCGGGAAGAACAAGGCGAAGAGCGATCCTTGGGGAAGCCTATCATCCATGCTTGCTTATTATGTGCAGTATGCAGGAATGATGGCCAATGCTGAAGGAAGATTCGTGACCGGACCTGGTTCAAAAAGACAGAAGGCCCATTTTGAACCGATTAAACAGAGCAATACGCTAAACTCATTTATTTCGGCCAATTGGGATGAAAGAATAAGGATCCGGTCTGCCGCAAGGGAAGTATGGAGTGAATCTCAGAAGAAAAAACAGGATACAGGATTATTGATCCATGAAATACTCGCAAGAATCCATACCATTCATGATCTGGAGCCAGCACTGTTTGGAATTCAGACAGAAGGACTTGTCGATACAGCAGAAAATAATGCAATCAGGGAACTACTGATCCCATTGCTTACTCATCCGGAACTCTCTATGTTTTTTGAGGATGGAGTCAAGGTGAGAAATGAGGCGGAAATCCTGCTTAAGAACAACACCTCTTTCCGCCCAGATAAAATTGTTTATCTCCCCGGCCGGACCGTTATTCTAGATTATAAAACCGGGAAAGAGTCAGTAAAACACCATGAACAGGTGGAACAATATGCTGATCTTCTGAGAGAGATGGGAGAAACCAATGTTGAGAAATATCTCGTTTACACGGATGAGTTAAGGGTTGTTAAAGTTTAATCCAGAAACTTCCTCATCAGCGGGGCACTGCTCAGACTGGTTACCAAAGCCATAATGATAAGCGCTACAAATACAGGGGCTGAAATAAGCCCGGCATTGAGTGCCAGAGTCCCAAGAATGATCTCCATGGCCCCACGGGCATTCATCCCGAAACCTACAACCAGTGCCTCCCTTTTTTTCAATCCACCCCAATATGCTCCGAGGCTTGCTCCTGTAACTTTTCCAATAAATGCCAGAATCATCACGATCGAAACAATCAGAATATCAAAATTCTGAATAAAATTCACCTTGAGCCCTATGGATACAAAAAAGAGTGGGGCAAAAAAGTTGGTCACAAACTGGTGAATAATCTCCCTTGCTTTTTCATGTAGTTGAACAGAATCACCGATAGCTATTCCAGCAATAAATGCACCGAGGATCGCATGGATGTTGATGGACTCTGTGAATGCTGCACAAGCCAGGCAAACACCCAGAGAGATTGAAAGAACCCCGCCTGGCCAGGAAAGCTTGGTCTGAACCCATGGCAGTGCCTTGTCGATGATACGCTTGCCAACCGTAAGCATAAATATCCCAAATCCAAGGATATATAAGATGGTATAACCCAACCCCATTGTTTCCCCGTGATGAATACTCAGACTTAGAATAAAAGAAAAAAGGAGCCAGCCAAAGAGGTCGTTCACCATGGCAGAGGCTATAATAATCATTCCTATGTTTGTTTTAAAGAGGTTCATATCCATCAGAATTCTCGCAATCACGGGAAGTGCAGAAATTGATAGGGCAGTTCCAAGGAACAATGCGAAAATAAGATGGCTGGGACTATCCGGTGTCTGCCCGAAAAGAGATGGAAAATACCAGGCTACCGCAAATCCTGTAAAGAAAGGAATGACCATGCTAGAGATACTGGTATAAATAGCCACCTTACCCTGTTTGAGGACTAGTGGAAGCTGCACTTCCATTCCGGCTACAAAGAGGAGCATAACCACACTCAGGCTAAATAATCCGTCGAACGCAAAGGTTACATTTCCGGTTCGGGGAAAGAGATAGGTGAAGAGATCAGGAAATAATTGTCCAAGAATAGTAGGCCCAAGTATAATCCCCACCAGCAATTCCCCCATCACAACTGGTAACCGAAGCTTCTTACCCAGTTCACCGGCAACGCGGGAAAAGATCAGCATTGTACTGATGGCAAGAAGAAATACAATCAGTTCATGATGCGTGAGTCTGGTCATATTAATGGGGACGGGAGTGAACGATAAGCAAATTACATGGCAGGTCAGCGAGAATGTATTCCATGTCGTGGGTAAAAATGCGGTCGAATAACCCAAGCTGGGTATCGGGAGAGTTAAGAATTAGAAGATCTGCTTTTTTATCTCTTGCATATTTACTTACCGTATACCCCGGTTTGCCTTTGATGACTTTCTCAATAATAGTGATACCGTCTTTATCACATTTTTCAGCAACAGAATGGAGTTCCTGTTCATCTGCTTCTGCGAAATTCTTCCTCATCCGATTTGCCTCAGGAGCTGTGCTGTCTTCTGCCATAGTCATAGCCAGACCAGGAACATGTACTTCTTTGACAATACTGATCTCACCAACATTGAATTTTTTTGCTAGGTACAAGGCGGTGTTAACCGTATGGATAGTCTTCGGGTTCTCTTCCGCACAAACCATGAATCGCTTGATCCTGTTTGCTTCTTCTGTTGGATTGGTAAGGAGGAGAACCGAACATTTGGCTCTCCGGCTGATTTTTCGTGCAATCGAGCCGAGGTAAAATTTGAGCAGCTTTTCCTTGCTAAGAGCTCCCAGGATAAGTAAGTCAACTACATTTAATTTACAAAGCTTAAGGATCGTATCAACGGGATCTCCATCCATCCAGTTGATCCGACATTTGTTTTCATCAATACGGAGCTTAGAGATCAGTTTATCAAGACGGGCCTCTTTTTCAGGTGTTTTTTCTCCAACATGGATGAGTATGAGATTTGCCTCTAATTTATCTGAAATTCTCTTTGATTCACTCAATAGGGCTTCCAGGCGAGGGGAAAAACTGATAGCTACAGCTATCGTTTCAAAAGGAAATGCGGGCCTGCCCTTAAGTTTACTTAGGTCGAATTGTTCCATAGTTTGTTCTTAAAGGATGTAAAGTTAGGGAATTAGATTGAGTTGTAAAGACTCAAAAAAATGAGCAACTTTGCAAATCGAAAATTGCCTTCTAGGGTTTTCTATAAATTCATCCAACATTAAGTAAAAGAGCTAATGCCAATCCTCATATTCTTTCTTTGCCACTGGTTCATCTCCTTATTTTTTCAAACTTTTTTTCTTCACCGATACGCTTCCCATAAAATGTTTTCCATGAACAAAGGCTGGGAAAGAACCTTTTATTTTCTTACATTCTTTACTCAGGGCACCTCCTTCCTTAATCCCAGGGCTTATGCCATTATGCATCGCATGCACCATGCCTTCAGTGACACGGAAAAAGACCCGCATTCTCCCTGGTTTTTCAAAGATGTATGGGGCATGATGGTAAAGACGAAGGATATCTATGTTCAATATACAAAGTTCAGGGTTGAACCCGAGGCTCAATTCATTGACAGATACCCGGCATGGCCCTTGCTCGACAAAATAAGCGATTCCTGGATTACAAGAGTTGCATTTGCATTGGGTTATACCCTTTTTTACATTCATTTTGCAACCCATTGGTGGATGTTCCTTCTCCTGCCTATTCACTGGTTTATGAGCCCAGTGCATGGCGCTATTGTGAACTGGTGTGGCCACAAATACGGCTATACCAACTACAACAATGCGGATCACAGCAAGAACACCCTTCCATTCGACTTTCTTATGCTGGGAGAACTGTTTCAGAACAACCACCATAAAAGCCCCAATTCGCCGAATTTTGCAAAAAAAAGATTTGAATTTGACCCGAGTTATCCTTTTATCAAAGGGATGCATTATCTTGGTATCATAAAGCTCCGTAAAGTCGTCTAGTATTTCCGGAAAGCTCAAGTCAATCTAAATTCGTATGAACTCTTCTCTCCTTCTCAAACTAATTCTACTCAGCCTGGCAGCATGCAGTCTGGTTATGATGATAATATGGGCTTGGGCTACCCGCATTAATAACGCAGGAGTAGTTGATATTTTTTGGTCTTTTAACTTCCCTGTGATAGGGCTCATCGTGTTTATGTTCGGAGATGGTTTCGGCCTGCGAAGAGAGATACTCCTTGCAATGATCGTGCTTTGGGGAATGAGACTGGGAATATACCTTCTTATCCGCGTAGGATCACACCTGAAGGAAGAAGAGGGACGTTATAAGCAACTCCGCCATGAATGGGCTCCGAATGCCAATGCGAAGTTCTTCGGCTTCTTCCAGATGCAGGCTTTTTCAAATGTATTTCTAGCCATTCCTTTCTTTCTTATTAGTGTGAATCCAAAGCCAGAACTCAGCCTGCTGGAATACCTGGGTACGGGATTATGGGCCCTCTCCCTGCTTGGAGAAGCAAGTGCCGATGCTCAGCTCAAACGGTTTAAAAAACTTCCAACCTCCAAAGGAAAAGTGTGTGACCAGGGATTATGGAAGTATTCCCGCCATCCGAACTACTTTTTCGAGTGGATGATCTGGGTTTCTTACTTCATCTTTGCATGTGCTTCTCCATGGGGTTGGATTTCCATAGTTTGCCCCTTGACCATTCTCTTTCTGATTCTGAAAGTAACCGGTATACCTATGACAGAAGAACAAAGCATCCGCTCTAGAGGCGATTTGTACAGGGAATATCAACGGACTACCTCTGCTTTTGTGCCCTGGTTTAAGAAAGATTAAACCTTCCCAAGTATATATAATTTATATGTGGTACGACAGGCTTCTGGAAAAAGATTTGGTTCCCGATTTTTTCATTAGAAAAGGGATTCGTGGTCTGCTTGCAAAAAGGCTGCGGGATGAAGACAAAGGCAGTCCTGAGGCAAACCTTCAGTCGTTAATGGAGCTTATCACTGATCTAAAGAAATCTCCCATTGCAGTAGACACTACAGCAGCTAATGAGCAACATTACGAGGTCCCTACAGAATTTTATAAGTATTGCCTTGGCAAACACCTCAAATACTCAAGCGGATATTGGAAAGAAGGGGTTACCGACCTAAATACTTCAGAACAAGATATGCTCGAACTAACCTGTGAACGAGCCGAGCTCAAGTCTGGTCAAAATGTACTGGAACTGGGTTGCGGGTGGGGGTCGCTATCCTTGTTTATGTCTGCCAGGTTTCCAGAGAGCAGGTTCACGGTTATATCCAATTCCAAATCCCAGAAGATTTATATTGATGCGCAGGCTGCTTTGCGTAATATCCGCAATCTCACAGTAATCACTGCCGACATGAATACCTTTGAGGCTGGGCAAACCTTCGACAGGATTGTTTCTGTGGAGATGTTTGAGCACATGCGGAATTATGAACTCCTGCTTCAGAAGATAGCTGGGTGGATGAAACCGGAGGCAAAACTGTTTGTGCACATTTTTACACATCATAAACTTGCTTATAAATTTGAGGTCAAGGATGAATCCGACTGGATGAGTAAGCACTTTTTTAGCGGAGGTATCATGCCCAGCAATAAGCTCTTACTTTTCTTTAACAAGGATGTCTTTCTCCAATTACACTGGATGGTAAACGGGATGCATTACAGTAAAACTTCCGAAGCCTGGCTCAGGAATATGGATGCGCACCGAAAAGAGATAATGCCTCTTTTTGAAAAAACATATGGAGAAAAAAATGCCCTTAAGTGGTGGGTTTACTGGAGAATATTCTATTTAGCCTGCGCAGAATTATGGGGTTATAAAAATGGGAATGAATGGATGGTAAGCCATTATTTGTTTACAAAACATCGTGCTTAAACACTTGCAAAAACTTGCAATCATCGGTACAGGAATAGCCGGAATGGGTTGTGCCCACCTTCTGCAGAAGCATTATGACTTAACCTTATTTGAACAAAACAAATATATTGGTGGTCACACCAATACCATTACAGTTGATGAAGAAGGAACTCCAGTATATTTCGATACCGGTTTCATGGTCTTTAATTATGAAACTTATCCTAATCTCTGCAAACTATTTGAAGAAATAAAGGCACCAGTTAAAAAAACAGGCATGTCGTTCAGTGTGCAGCATCTTCCAAGTGGATTAGAATTCTGCGGGTCAGGGCTAGATGGATTATTTGCTCAGCGGAAGAATCTGTTCAAGCCATCTTACATAAAAATGCTGATGGAAATTAACCGCTTTAACAAAACAAGTATCCGTATACTAGATGATCCTAACTATGTCGATTATTCATTGAAGGACTATATTCAAGAATTCGGCTTTGGAGAAGATATGCTTTGGAAATATCTAATCCCAATGAGCTCTGCCGTTTGGTCCACCCCAATGGACAAGATGCTTGACTTCTCTGTTATAAGCTTGATCCGTTTCTTCAAAAATCATGGTTTTCTGGGTTTGGACACACAGCACCAGTGGTACACCTTGGAGAATGGCAGCCAATCCTATAGAGAAATCCTGATTCAACCTTTCCGGGACAGAATCAGAACCAGTTCAGAGGTTAAAGAAGTAAGGATTGAAAATGACAAGGCTATTGTTTGTACTTCCGACCATTCTGAAGACTCATATGACAAAGTGATTTTTGCTTGCCATGCCGATCAAGCCCTCAGGATCATAAAGAATCCGTCTCCAAAGGAACAAATGCTGCTCCGGCCGTTTCGCTATAATGAGAATATAGCAACCGTGCATACCGATGAATCTCTTATGCCGGGAACCCGTAAGACCTGGTCGAGTTGGAATTATCGAATAAATATGCATGAAGGAAAGCCGAACCCCAGCACCGTTTACTGGATGAACAGCCTACAAGGCGTTTCAAAGAAAAAAAACTATTTTGTTTCCATCGGAGATCCCGGTTCTGTAAAGGAAGAGAGGGTTATTAGTCGTATCTTATATGAACACCCCCTCTTTGATGTAAGTACCATGAAAGCCCAGAAAGAATTGCCTGCTTTGAACTGGAACGGACCGCTCTATTTTTGCGGAAGTTATTTCAAATATGGTTTTCATGAAGATGCATATACTTCAGCTCTTGAACTCTGCCAAACACTCCTTCATGAATAGCTGTCTATACAAAGCCCATGTCATGCACCATAGACTGGAGCCAAAGAAGCATAGCTTCCATTACAATATTTATTTATTTTATCTTGATCTCGATGAAATTGATGAACTTTCCTCCAGTTTTCGTTTCCTGAGCCACAATAAATTCAATATCTTCAATTTCAAAGACAGTGAGCATATTCAACTTCCAAGGGAAAAGCCGGATACGAATAAAAATATCAGGGAACATATCATTGCATATCTGAAGGAAAATGAAGTCTTCGAAGAACCTGGAAAGATTATGCTCTTAACCAACCTGAACACACTGGGCTATAATTTCAACCCCGTTTCTTTTTATTTTTGTTACGACAAGCTAGGGGAGCCACTCTGTGCTGTAGTAGAAATAAGTAATACTTTCAGGGAGATGAAACCTTACTTTTTGGGAAAGGATACGTTCACTAAAGGAGCTTTTCAGTTCAATACGACCAAGTATTTTTATGTTTCTCCTTTCTTTGACCATGATACCAACTTCGATTTTAATCTTCCCTTACCCGCAGAAAAACTCTTTATAAAAATAGATGATCTTAAGGATGATCGAAAAATTTTCATAAGCACTCTTACTGGAAAAAGAGATGTTCTTTCAGATGCAAACATGCTTCGTTATTTTTTTTCAATTCCCATGATCACGTTGAAAGTCATATTCCTGATCCACTGGAATGCCATGAAGCTATGGATGAAAAAGATTCCATACAGGAAGAAGGGGGAACAGCCTGAACTTCAGAGGGAAGTATTTAATTCGTACGAAACAAGGAAATAATGATATTTGCAAAAGAAATTCATCTTTAATCAAGCAAACAATGAAAAACCTTCTATTATCTGCACTATTGTTTCTCCTGGCTATCCGTTCAGACGCGCAGATCACGCCTGAAATAAGTTCCTGGGTGATCAATACAACTGGGGCCACAGGCTACAATAATTTACCTTCTAATGTCCAGACGGTGCAGTATTCTGCAACGCAGGTCTATGTAAGTGCATCTTGTATCCCCGGTTATAGTATCGGCCCCTGGGCTTCAAACCCAAACGTACCTACCAATCAAAACTTCGTTTGCAAATTTACCCGTGCTCCGGTCCAGAATACAGGTGCACCTATCTATACCCCACTGGGTAATACTGGTCTCTGGAGCAATGGAGTTGCTATCTTTAACCCTAAAGACGGACAGTACTGGAGCGGATCAGCATTCACCAATGGGGCTACTACAACCGGTTTTAACCGTAACGCCCTCGTATATGAAGGTGTCAGTTTTGATAATTGCCTGGGCCACCCGGCTCCGAACGGAGCTTATCATAACCATGTAAACCCAAGTTGCCTCTATAATTCAACTTTAACTACTGTTCACTCCCCGATCATTGGCTATGCATTTGATGGATTCCCTGTCTACGGAGCTTATGCCTATACAAATACAAACGGTACCGGAGCAATTAAGCGTATGATGAGCAGTTATTTATTAGCTGCTGATACGGGCCTTGTTTTGACCGGAGCGAATGCTGCAACAGCGGCTTCCTCGCCTTCCACACCTACTACCAGAACCGGAGGGCCTCCGGTGAACTCAACTTATCCCCTGGGAAATATGTGCGACGATTATATTTATACAGCAGGGTCCGGAGACCTGGACGATCACAATGGTCGATTCTGCGTTACACCTGAATATCCTTCTGGAACCTATGCCTACTTTGTGACCCTTGATGCAACAGGCAATCCAGCTTACCCCTTTGTCATTGGGCCCACTTATTATGGCACTGTACAGGCTGGCAATACGGGACCCGGAGGGAGTCATGTAACCATAACTGAATCCACAACGGTATACACTCCTTCCGCTGGGGTCAATGAAATAAGTAATGATAAAATCCGTTATCAGGTAATACCGAATCCTGCTCAGAATTTTGTCTTCATTTATATGGACAAAAGCAGTAAAAATAATGTAAATGCTAAGCTCTTTGATTCTGAAGGGAAACAGGTTCGGAGTATTGATTTCCTACAACCGAGCCTGGCATATACACTTGATCTGACCGATTTGCCGGCTGGAATATATTTACTGGTACTTGATGCGGATCAACAAAGATCTACCTGTAAAATAATCAAACAAAATTAAAGACCGGCCGCTTGCAGAATAACATTCTGAAATTAAGTTTCTGTCTAGGGATTAGTATACTGGTGCTTTCATTTACGTTAAGAATACACCATCCCTGCACTGAGCAGCATAAGGTCACCATTCAATTCCGCCATTTTGCCGGAATGGAAGCGTTAATACTGGATTCTGCAGTTTATAATAATGACCTGGGACAATCATTCAGAATTACAAAGCTGAAATATTATATCAGCAATATTCATCTGATCAGAGAAAAGGGAGGGGATCTCGAAGTCAACTCTTCTTTTCTGATCGATGATCGTGATGAGAAAACCAAAAAGATTACCATATCTTCTGTTCCTGAAGGTTCCTATTCTTCCATGGAATTTATCCTGGGAGTTGATAGCCTTCACAACTGCAATGGAGCACAATCAGGGGCTCTAGACCCGATTAATGGAATGTTCTGGGCATGGAACAGCGGATACGTATTCTTAAAGCTGGAAGGTAAATCACCGTCCTCTACTTCTCCAGGCAATATG
>Ga0207068_1156_pt1 | contig 19158 bp, 12 predicted proteins | sample Alteio_BWMinCont_23_FD_153475 | JGI IMG/M metagenome (GOLD analysis project Ga0207068, IMG submission 153475) | Enriched cells from forest soil in Barre Woods Harvard Forest LTER site, Petersham, Massachusetts, United States -... | ecosystem: Environmental > Terrestrial > Soil > Temperate forest >... | reverse complement strand
GCGATGGTAAAAAATGAGACCTTTAAATATGGGCCCATCGTTGTAAAGAAAAATAACAACAAGGACGATGATGACAATTCAGGTGGTTACTCCAAGGCGTTCACCAATCATCACGATACCACTTATCAGCAGTATTTAAATACGCAAAAAAAATTACCCCCGTCAGAAAGAGACGATTTTTACACGCAATTTGTTAATAAGAGGATGTTTGCCTACAAAGCAAAATATGGATCGAGGGCTAATGAGGTTTTCCTGGAAGAACTTAAACACAATATTCCCAAGATGATGTTCGTATTGCTTCCACTGGTCGCTTTGATACTAAGGGTAACGTTTTGGAGAAATAAAAAATTTTACGTTGAGCATCTGATTTATACCTTCCATTTGCATTGTTTCCTTTTCTTATTCCTCGCTGTCATTATGCTGCTGCAAATGGTACTTCCTGATAGCTGGGGACTTACCGACTGGCTTAGCGGACTTTCAACCCTATATATTATGTGGTACATCTATCGGTCGCTCAGGGTTATGTACTATCGTTCCAGGTTCCGTACAATTACAAAGATGATCGGAATGTCATTTATTTATCTTGTTGCTTTTGTATTTTGTGTTCTTCTTGTGTTCGTAGTTACCGGCCTCACGGTAGCCTAATAAAAGTAATAAATTAGTTTCCGCAAGCACTTAGGGCTTCTTTTGGTTTCCCTGTGTTGTCAAAAGCACCGCGGTCGTAGCTCGATATTTCAATTAGTTGTACCGCTAAAGGCATCCATGGCTATAGTCGGTTTGCCAGTAGGGTCAAATGCACCAAGACCATAAGACTGCCAGTTGTTATAAGCTTCGGGCTCCCAATAAAAAACGCCCAAACCATTGCCGTTAGCTACTGAATTAACTTTGGTAATAATATCTGTCAGAAAACTTTGCGATGCTGACGCAGGGCTTTCGGGCATACCCACTTCAACAAGCATTACGGGGGTTGAGTACCTGGCAATTAAGGTGTTGATATTTGCGAGACATTCGCTATCTGTTACCGACACACTTGAAGTTTCGTAGGAAGGGTAAAGCGACATACCGATGATGTCCCATTGGGCGCCATTTGCTTTTAACCCGTCAAATACATATTCGAATAAGCTATTATCATAGCCATTTGCAACATGTACTATTACTTTTATATTGGAGTTAACTGATTTAACTGCTGTATAACCGGCTTCAACAAGCGCAGCGAAGTTAGCCATGCTGTTGGAAGCGTTGCCTAAAGGAAACAGCATACCATTGTCTGTTTCGTTGCCTACCTGCACCCAGGTTGGTGTAACGCCGTTTAATTGCAGCGTGTCCAACACCCCGACAGTATAGTTCTTCATTGCGGTTATCAAATGTGGCAGGTCTAACGAAGCCCATGCCGCCGGTGTATTCTGATCGCCCGGATCGGCGAAGGTGTCGCTGTAATGAAAATCTAACAATACTTTCATACCTGCACTTTTAGCACGTATCGCTTTAGCCACTACATCGGCAGTATTGTTCCATCCTGCGGTAGGGTTAACCCATGCACGTAAGCGGATAGAATTGATACCCAGGCTCTTCATAAGGGCAAACAAGTCCTGCTGGTTTCCATTTTTATCATAGAACTTGATGCCTGATGATTCCATTTGCGTAACCCAGCTAATATCAGCCCCTTTGGCAAACGTACTGGCAACAACGGGTGGCGTATAGGCGGGGGTGGTTACGGGTGTCGGGGTTGGCGTATTTCCTTTTTTTGAACAGGATAAAATAAAAAACAACGAAACGGTAGATAATACCCACAGCACTTTTTTCATAGTCGGAATGTTAGCTTTATAAAATTGGTTGAGCCGAAAGCTCGTACAAATATAAAACTCACGTTTGTAAAATAAAATGTTTGTTTGACATTTTTTATTAAATGTTACAAAAACATTTTATTCCGCACAAAAGTTCTGTCATTATGAGGCACGAAGCAATGACAGGGTGGTTATTATTGTATTTTATAATTTCCCTGATCTGTCAGGAACAGTATCCGATATAAAGTTAAAACTTTGCACCTGGTCGCCTATCATTAGCTTAAACTCCCCTGCTTCAGTAACTGTTTTACTCAAATCATTTACAAAGGCAAGGTCTTTTGAAGTAATTTTAAAAGTAACAGTTCTTGTTTCGCCGGGTTGAAGAGCTATCTTATCATAAGCCCGTAAACGCTTGGTATCCGGCGATATGCTGGCATATTGCTGGCTGGTATAAAGTAAAACGGATTCTTTTCCTTCGCGCTGCCCTGTATTTTTTACATCAACTGTAACGGTTAAGGTTTCATTTTCTTTTAAATCAGGTTTACTTAAATGCAGGTTGCTATAGCTAAATGTGGTATAGCTTAGGCCAAAACCAAATTCATAAAGCGGGTTATAGCCATGTGAATCGTCGGAGTTGCCGTTTTCAAGGTTTTTACGGTAATAGTTGTTTAATGAATTAGGGTATTTAGGGTAAGTATAAGGCAATTTACCTGATGGGTTTGCATCCCCAAACAAAATACTTGCCAGTGCATCACCGCCTTCATTTCCCGAAAAATAAGCCATCAAAGTTGCTGTTGAATGGCTTTCCGCTTCGGTCACTAATCTTGGGCGGCCCTCCGCCAAAACCAATACAATTGGTTTACCTGTTTTAGCCAGTTCATTGGCGAGTTCGGTTTGAGCCCATGGCAGGTTAAGGTCATCGATATTTCCTACGTTTTCTGTATAAGATAATTCGCCAAGGCAAAGCACTATTACATCTGCTTTTTCAGCAGCTTTTACGGCTTCTTTTACATTTTTAAGGCTGTCGAAGCCAGCGCCGGGCTCATAGCTTACATTAGCCGCTCCTATTTTTTGCTGAATGGCTTTCAGAATTGTATTCTTACCAACTGCAAAATTGTCAGATTGTTCACCCTGCCAGGTATAACTCCAGCCGCCATCAAGCGAGCGCATGGTATTAGCTGTTGGGCCGGTCACAAAAACCTTCATATCTTTTTTTAGGGGCAGGATGCTATTTTTATTCTTTAACAATGTGATCGCTTCTGCGGCGGCCTTCACACTCACCTGCCTGAATTCATCTGACCCGAATTTTGGATAATCATCAGGGTTACCAACCGGGCGCTCGAACAATCCTAACTCGTATTTTACTTTAAGTATGCGGTGTACGGCTTCGTTTATGCGCGCCATTGATACTTTGCCTTCATGCACCAGTTCTATCAAATAATTATAAAAGCTATATTCATAAGGCACCATGCTCATATCAACACCGGCATTTACAGCAATCCTCACCGCATCTTTTTGAGTAGCGGCGATATGGTGACGATCGTGCAGGTATTCAATATCACGCCAGTCACTTACGGCAATACCATCAAAATGCAGTTCGCCACGCAAAACATCAGTAAGCATATAATGGCTGCCGTGTATAGGTACGCCATTTATTTCGCCCGAATTTATCATTATCGTTTTTGCGCCGGCTTTTACGGCTTCAGCAAATGGCGGTAAAAAATATTCGCGCATGTAGCGGTCAGGTATCCATGCCGGGGTACGATCTTTACCACTTAATGGGTCGCCATAGCCTAAATAATGTTTCATACAGGCGGCAACATGGTATTTATCGCCAACATCATTGCCCTGGTAACCTCTTATTATTGATGCGCCCATGGTTTTTATCAGGTAAGGGTCTTCGCCAAAAGTTTCATAGATACGAGGCCAAAGCGGCGTTTTGCCAAGATCTAAAACCGGTGAGTAATTCCATGGAATATAGCTCGCCCGGGTCTCGTAGGCTGTGATCTCCCCTGCCCTATGTGCAATATCACGATTGAAAGTAGCCGCCATAGCAATTTCCTGCGGAAACAAGGTACTGCCGGTAGTATAGGTAACGCCATGGATAGCATCAATGCCATAAATAACGGGGATCTTCAACCTGTCTTTTGCGGCTTCGGCCTGTATGGCAGATATAACTTCGTACCAGTGTTTACGATCATAAGCATGGCCGCTTACATTCAATATGGAGCCAACATGATATTTTAAAATGGCTTCTTTTATCTTATCGGCGTCTATCTGATGAACGCCGTTAGTAGTTGTCGATACCACATCCGATGTTACTTCGGTCATCTGCCCTACTTTTTCTTCGATCGTCATTTTTGCTATCAGTGCATCTACTTTGGCATCGATAGCGCTTGCCGGTTTTTTTGATTGCGCTGCAACGAAAAGCACATTCAAGAGCATTATGTTTAAAATGATAACGATCCTTTTCATAATTGTTTGGTTTAATGGTTGATCCGTTTATGGTTGATTTGATTTATTGATCTTATTGTAGTTTTAGCCTATCCTGCAAAGCTTCAATAGCATTGGCAAGATAGGCAAATGGTGCATTCCAATTAATGGCGATCTCGTTTACGGCGTAGGCACGATAATCATCTATGTAAGCCTCATCTGGCACTGTTGTAGGCACTTTAATTTTATCCTGCATACCCGGATTGGGGCCGCCAACCAATAAACCAGGCACCGGATCGCCGCCATGGGCAACCGATGGGCGGTGGTGCGGGTGCATGGGTGTTTTGCTGCCGTAGCCTGTGACATAAGAATATCCTGTTCCATTTCTGCCTAAAATATAGTCAAGGTTATCCAATGCATAACGTAAGTATTTAGGATCGTTCGAAAGCTTATAGGCCTGTATCAAAACAACGCCTTGATTTGCCGCTACCGAATTACTGCCCCAGTTAAAATTTCGCGCCGATTTACTCATCACTGTTTGATATGCCGTTTCATCAGCGCCATTGATGAGGTTGTCCGCAAGCTCCAGTAAGCGTTTTTTTATTTCAAGCAGTTCCTTTGGCGAATTGTCACCAAACGAACTGCTGTTTTTCACCAGTGTATAGTACCCCAGCAACTTCACCTGGCTCCAGGTTGGCACAGGCATAGTTTCATCAGACAAAAGGTTAACGTTCTTTAAGAATTGCGGATTATGTGTAGTTACAAACAACTCCGAAGCAGCCCATATAAATTCATCGCTAAAATTACGGTCGCCATAAGCGCCGGTTGTTACCGCGGGACTGAATTGTTTGTTCATTGCATCCTGGTTATAGGCCACAATTGGATTTTTAGTTGCCCAGTCCCATGCTTTATTGGCCTGATTCAAACACGAATCAGCCAGACCAGGCAATTCTTTTGGAAATTTTTTAAATATCCTGCTTGCCTGTGCCATAACGGCTGCAAAATCAAGCGTGGCGGCGGTGCCTTTTTGAACTACATAGCGGGGTTCTGTACCTTTATCGGGCATCTCGAATTTATCAAATACTGCGTTGGTCAATTTATGGTAAACGCCGCCGTCGTTGGGGTCCTGCATCGTAAGCATCCAACGCAGGTTCCATAATACCTCGTTCAATACATCCGGAATATGATTCCCGCTTTCGGGGATGTTGAGTTTTACCGTTTTCATGTAGGATGGAAAATCCTCGTATAACGACAATAATGTACTTGTGCTTATCCCGCTGTTTACAACGTATTTGTTATAATCGCCGGCATCATACCAGCCGCGCGGGGATGATATGATAGTATTGGCAGGCCGTTTATCCGAAGCTGCCGATGGGTGTATTAATACGGCCGTATCCGGATGTCCCTCCGCCCTGTGCCACTTATCTGCATATTTTTCATCAAGCGGCACCGAGGCCCGCATAAAATAGTAAGCTTTTATCGAGCCGCCGGCAACACCGCTTAATACTGATTTTTTGATCTCAAACGGATGGGAACTACCAACACCAGGTATACTTAAACTATATTTACCCGGTTTGCGGTAATTAGTAAAATCGGCAATTTCAGTCGTATTCCCTGCAAAATCAGGTTTAATCGACTTTTTTAATGTGCCTGTAAATACAGTTTTTCCATTTATCGCCTGGATATAAAAAACAGTGTCCTTACTATCCAAAATTATAGCAGTTTTAGGCGCATCCGGGTAAAAGCCTATTTGATTAAAGCGGATATTTTGGTCCCCGTTTTGTTGGGCAAATGATGTTTGAACAAAAACGGTGATGGTTAATGCAAATATAAATATTGGGGCTATAATAAAGCCACCGGGAAATTTATCGCTCATTTACAATAATTATATATTAAAGGTACACTTTAACAGGTAAAACTGGCGGATAAATATATGTGTATATTATACAATAAGTATAATACTAAATTGACCTTTCATAGTTAAAACATGATACTAAATAAACAGGGCTATATTGTGGCTCTTATTTAAAAGCATCAAAATAAAAAAAGCCCGCTTTATGTAGCAGGCTTGGGAAATTTCACCGTTTTACGGAGTAAATAAATGTATTGCTAATTAAATCTTAAACAAGCTGTAAGCCAAAGTCAGGTTAAACAGGTTTACACGTGTTTGGCCTGCGCCGTAATTCTGTTTAGTTATGCCCGCTTCGTAACGCAGGTCGATAGATATTTTTTTTATATCGATGCCGCCACCGAATTGCCATGCAAAATTCTGATCCTGGTAATCAAGTGAAAATGCTTTACCAACAGCGCCACTGAAACTCTGGCTTTTATCAACTGCAAACGATAATAAAGGCCCGGTGTAAAAACGTCCGCCGATACCAAAGGCGCCTATCTTGCCGCCGATTAATAACGGCACATCAACACTGGTAAACTTAGCTGTTGTTTCGCCGCCATTTGTTGTAACGTCAACATCTTTTGAAGTTAAATACATTTCGGGTTGAAAATTAAAACCCAAAGCGCCAAACCTTGCCCAAATGCCACCAAGGTAACCAGCCTGGTTGTTTGCGCTGAAGGTTGACCCTGCAGTTGGCTGAAGGCTCGATAAATTAAATCCCCCCTTAACCCCAAACTGGAAAGATGGCAAAATTTGCGCCGATGCAAAACCGATAGTCGCAGTAATAATTGTTAATGTGAGTAATAGTTTTTTCATAAGATAATTATTGAAGGTTAGAGATAAAAAAACGAATAAAATCCCGGGATATTATAGGCAGGCTGCCTTTAAATAGGAATCCGGTTCACACCCGCATTGAAGCGAAAGTACGAACCGGACATCATGCTAGTTTCTGGAATAAAATTAGGAATTATTTAATAATCCAAATCAAATATTTTAATAAAATTTATGGCGCTAATTTACCTTGATAATAATCGAGTATCTTACTATAAATAATATAATCATACCTGGCGCTGATAAAGTTCAGGTTAGCTGCATCCAGGTTACTTTTTGTAATTAAAAACAGATCGGAAGTTATTACGCCGGAGTCTAAACGTATTTTTTGCACACGGTAACTTTCTGTATAAGCTTTTACTTCCGCATCCAGTGCCTGGTATCGGTTATATGCGTCTGCCATGTTGTAATAAGCTTGTTGAACATTTTGCCTTATTACTATTTTGGTGTTGTTCTCAATAAACTGGTCGTTTTCTAAGGTAAGCTTAGCTAAGGTCACCGCATTCTTTTTTATATGGTTTGTAAAAATCGGGAGGTTAAGGCCGAATTGAAAGTAGGTACCATAGTTGTTCCTGAACTGCTCGTAATAGCTTTGTGCATTTAAATTAGAATAATTTGTTTGTACACCACTGGCCAGGTATACCTGGGGGTACAAAAATCCTTTGGCCGATTTTACACCCTCTTCAGCGCTTTGACGCATAAGTGTTGCTGCCTTTATTTCGGCCAACTGCTCCAGCGCTGTGTTATACACCTGGTCGGGGTCGATACCATTATCGCCACGCAGGTCTTCCGCATTAAGCGGCGTCAGTTCGGCGTTTCTATTATACGGGATGTTCATCAGGTTATACAGGCTGAGTTTAGCCGCTTCTAATGAGTTTTGCGCCTGCACCACTGCAACCTGACCGGCGGCATACGCACCTTTAAAATCAGAAAGTGTTGATGCTGTTACATTTGCCCCGTAATTTTCTTTAGTTTGTGCTATGTCCACATTTTCTTTTGCAACAGCAAGTTGAGCTTTTGTTTGTCCTAAAATTTCAATCGCGTCCAATACCTGTAAATAATTGGTTATAACGTTAACGATGACAAGGTCTTTGGCTGCCTGAAAATTCATTTTACCCGATTGAAAAGCCAGCTTAGTTTGTTTAACAGCATTTTGAAGGGCCAGGCCATTAAATAAAGTTACTTGTCCCTGCAGGTTATAATTATCAGAAGTTACCGATTGTGTTATGTAAGCATTGGTTACCGGGTTCAGGGCCCGGCCCGAAGTAAGGTCACGGTTGGCACCGCCGGTTATACTTGGGATCAGGTTATCTTTAGCCTGTATAAAACCTACACGCGCTTGTTCGGCCTGCACTGAGTCCTGCTTAACTGTTAAATTGTTTTTTATAGCAAGATCAAGGCATTGCGGCAATGTTAACGTTGTGGTTTGGGCTTGTGCCAAAATGCCGCCGGCTATAAAAAGTAATGTTAAAAAATATTTACTAAATCGCATTTTATTATATATCTATTATTAGTTCAGAATTTTCGTGAGGAAGAAACTTTTCCATCCAGCAGGTCAATTATCCTTGTGCCATACTCTGCATTTTTTTCGGAGTGTGTTACCTGTATAATTGTCACCCCGTCTTCTTTATTAAGCTTGCGGAAAAGCTCCATTATTTCTACACCTTGTTTCGAGTTTAAATTACCTGTAGGCTCGTCAGCTAACAGCAACTTGGGTTTAGCTATTAAAGCGCGGGCAATGCCAACCAATTGTTGCTGGCCGCCTGATAATTGAGCAGGGAATAAATCTTTTTTACCAACGATCTGGAAACGGTCGAGGATGTCGGCTACCATTGCTTTACGCTCAGTGCTTTTGTAATCCTGGTAAATTAACGGGGTCTCGATGTTTTCATATACGGTAAGCTCGTCGATAAGATGATATGCCTGGAAAACGAAACCTATATATTGTTTATATAAAGCCGAACGTTGCTTTTCTTTAAGCTGATGAACGGCATTGCCAACAAAATAATGGTAGCCGTCCGACGGCTCGTCAAGCATGCCAATAACATTTAGGAGCGTTGATTTACCCGAGCCTGAAGGACCCATAATTGAAATAAATTCGCCTTCGTCAACTTCGAGGTTGATATCGTTAAGTACGAAATTCTTGTTCCCGCCAACCTGGTAATATTTTGATACGTGTTGTAATGATAACATCTTTTAATTATTAAATTAGTGATTTAGAGAATGAGTGATTTAGTGAATACTTATTTTTCAATTTGCTAATTTATAAATAAGTATTTAACCAAAGTCAATATCTCCATCATTATGGCACAAGTGTATCAATAACATACCAAACTATTATTATACTAATAATCAATTACTTACAAATAAAACATTTGACAAATACTGTCCGCTAACGTAACAGGAAGCGTACGGTTATGATACAGTGGGGAAGTTGGCAGCTTGCAGTAAGCAGTTTGCAGCCCACGGCCCACTGCAAACTGCCAGCTGTAAACTATTCCGAACGCAAACTCTTCACCGGGTTAGCTACGGCAGCTTTTATGGATTGGAAACTTACTGTACAAAATGCGATTAATACCGATGCAATACCTGCAAGGGCGAATATCCACCATTGAATGTCGATACGGAAAGCGTATGTCTGTAACCAGCTGTAAACGCCCCATAGGGCCGTTGGCCAGGCTATTAAGTTTGCTATTAAAACCAGTAGCAGGAAGTTTTTTGACAGCAGTAAGGTGATATTTTGAACCGACGCCCCCAATACTTTCCTTACCCCTATCTCTTTTACCCTCCGTTCAGCGGAGTGCGATGCTAAGCCAAATAAGCCTAAACAGGAAATAAATATGGCCAATCCGGCAAGAATGCCAACAATTTGGCTTACCTGATTATCTGCTTTATAAACTTCATTAAAATGGTCATCTAAAAACTGGTACTCAAACGGGTAATCGGGGTAAACGCTATCCCATTTTGATTTGATGAGGGCAATGGCCGCAGCAGTATTGCTGCCATTTATCTTAACTGATATATCCCTGAAGCCAAAGTGGCGTGCGCTTACCATAAACATAGGCTCAATTTTATATTGCAACGAATTAAAATTGAAATTTTTCGCAATCCCGACTATAGTCCCTAATGAATCAAACCCAAATGTTTGTCCCATGAGTGCGGATAAAGGCTTTTTAGGGTAATCCTTCATTAACTCTTTAGCCAGCGCCTCATTAACAATATACTGCCTGCCATCCGGCATTTTTTCGCTCGAGAAGTTTTTTCCGGCAGCTAATTTAATTTTGTACAAGCTAAGGTAATCGGTATCAACAACCAGCAACGTGGTACCAAGGTCTTGCTTCGGCCCGAAAGAAGGCCTGAATGTAACACCTGTTTGATCTAAATGGCTCCCTAAAATATCCTGCGAAGCTGTAACACCCGAAATTAGAGTGCTGCCTGATAGCTCGTTTTTGAACAGGTCGTATTTCTTAGTGGTCACTCCATCTAACGGAATGTTAACAATTTGGTCGCGGTTATAGCCGGGATCCTGGTGCTGCATAAACTTCAACTGTTTCAATACAAAAACAGTGGCTATCATCAGAAAAATCGCGCTTGAAAACTGCGTAACAACCAGTATATTCCTTAATGCGCCCTTATTTTTACCTACCTGTATGGATCCTTTTAAAACCCTTGATGCCTGGAAAGAAGATAGATAAATGGCAGGGTAAATGCCGGACAAAAGGCCAATTAAAATTGTACCGCCAAGTACAGCCAGTATAAGGCCTAAATTGGTGAATATATGGAAAGAAATATCCCGGTCGCTAAGGTTATTGATGTAAGGCAATGCCAATTCAACCAGTACGATGGAAAACAATAACGCAATAAGGGCGATTAAAACGGTTTCGCCAAGAAATTGGAATGCTAACTGGAAGCGATAGGCCCCGATAGATTTACGGATGCCCACCTCTTTGGCCCGCTCCGCAGACCGCGCCGTTGACAGGTTTATAAAATTAACACAGGCAATTATAAGTACTATAAGCGCTATGATGGCAAACAGGTTGGTTGATTTTTTATCAAACTTTTGGTAATTGATATAATCAAGCCCGATATCGGCCGAATTGGCGTGAACATCTTTTAACGGCAGTGTAAACAGCTTTATATATTTGGGGCCATCTTTCCCCATATACTTTGCCAAATACTTTGGGAATTTATTATCCATCAACGCCGCATTAGTACCGGGCGCCAGTTCCAGGAAAGTATCAAGCCAGTTACCCCCCCAGTTTTTCGACATACCAGGATTTATAATAGTACTGAATGAAAATAATGCATCAAATTGCAGCTGGGAGTTTTTAGGTGGGTTTGCAATTATACCTGTCACGGCAAAAATGGTAGTGTCATCGCCATAATGGGTTATCCTTTTTCCGATCGGATCGGCATCGCCAAATAGCTTTTTAGCAGTTTCCTCGGTAATTAAAGCCGAGTGTGGTTTTAACAAAACAGTTTGCCTGTCACCTTTTATAAGTTGAAAATCAAATATGTTAAGGAATGTTGAATCGACAAAAAATGCCTGCGGTAAAAATATTTTTTTAGTATCCTGCGTAAGCTGGTATTTGTTAACCCAGTGTACCCGGGTAAAATTTTTTATTTCCGGGAAATCCTGTTTCAAAGTAGGCCCCATAGGGAACATAGACAAGCCTACCTTTTGTGTAGCACCCTGGGCCCCAATGGTTTGCACCTCATTTAATTTGTAAATGTTTTTTGTATGAAAATTGTCGAAACTCTTTTCGTACGAAACAAACAACATAATTACAATACAGGCAGCCATCCCAACAGAAAGGCCGACAATGTTAATAGCCGAAAAAACCTTGTTTTTCCAGATGTTGCGCCAGGCGATTTTTAGGTAGTTTTTGATCACGGGAATAATTATTGAATTATCGAATTATTGATTTTAACTGCTTCAAAAGAGTCCTTCGGACAAGCTGCCAACTAAAAACTGCCACTGCCAACTGCTAACTGCTACTCAGACCTCAAACTCTTAACCGGATTTGTTAATGCCGCCTTAATAGCCTGGAAACTTATGGTAACCAGGGTAATAATTAACGCCATAATAGCCGACAACACAAATACCCCCGGGCCTATACTGATCTTATAATCATATTTTTGCAGCCAGCCACTTAAAAAATACAGCGCTATAGGCGAGGCTATTACACAACTTATCATTACCAATATGATAAAATCCATCGATAGTAACGTCCATACCTGTGCCACCGATGCACCCAACACTTTGCGGATACCTATTTCCTTGGTACGCTGTTCGGCAACATACGCCGCCAGCCCGAACAGGCCAAGACATGATATAAAGATAGCTAATCCGGCAAAAATTCCTGCCAACTTGCCAACAAGTACTTCAAGGTTAAATTTTTGATTGTACTCGTCGTCGACAAACTTGTAGATATACGGGTAAGCGGGGTTATAAGCATTAAATATTTTGGTGATCTTATCGATAGCGTCATGCGTTTTTACATTTGCCGATAGGCGGTAGATCACGAAATTACCGCCCCTGCCATGATTAAATACAGTTGGCTCAACAGGCGTAAAAGGCGATTCCATGAGCGCATCTTTTACAACGCCTATTATTTTTGCCGGGCCTTTTATGTCATCATAAGTGATCAATTGGTTTATCGGGTTTTTAAGGCCCATGCGTTGTATAGCGGCTTCGTTTACGATGATATTTGAGGTGTCAGCGCTCCAGTCGTTCGAAAAATCACGTCCTTGTATCAATTTCATCCCAACGGTTTTAAAATAATTGGCAGATACAGATATCCCCCCAACATTTAAGCCTTCTTGTCCTGCCGTTTTTCCCGGCCATTGCTCAATCCCGGTATGCATATAAACGCCTGTTAGCGGGCTCGAAGCTTTGGCAACACTTTCTATCATCCCGGTTTGGAGCAGGCTGTTTCTTAAAACGCCATAATTGTTGCTTAGGTCATCGCTCATATCCGTTACTACAAGCCTGTCGGCGCTATAACCTACCGGCCTGTTTTTAGCGTATTGAATTTGCTGGTAAACAATAATGGTGCTGATTATCAAAGCGATTGAGCAACTGAATTGCAGCACTACTAAAATTTTACGTGGAAGGGCGGCAGCTTTGCCAATTTGTATACTCCCTTTTAAAACCTTAACCGGGTTAAACGATGATAAATAGAAAGCCGGCCTGCTTCCCGCTGCCAGGCCGGTTATTAAAACGTATAACATCATAAGGCACCAAAAAACAACACTGCCATAGGGAATGGCTATAGCGCTGCTTGTTATTTCGTTAAATGCAGGCAAAGCCAACTGAACGAACACAACGCTTAGCAAAAAAGCAACGAATGTTATCAATATCGACTCTGTTAAAAACTGGAATATCAGGTCTTTGCGCTGCGAACCTATGGCTTTTCGTACCCCGACTTCCCTCGCCCGTTTTTCTGACCGCGCGGTCGAAAGGTTCATGAAATTGATACAGGCAATAAGTAATACAAGTATCCCTATGATGCTAAACATGCGCACATAGTCGATGAAACCGCCAACTGCCTTGCCATTTTTAAAATCAGAATAAAGGTGCCAGTCTTTTAATGGATGAAGTATTACCTCGGGCTTTGCTACGCGCATTTTGGGTGCGTGGTCGTAAACTATATTTTTTATTTTAGGGGCTAACAAGGCATAATTGACGCCAGGCTGCAATTCAACAAATATTTGAAAAGAGTTATTATACCATTGTGTGCTGGCATTTTTCATCCATTCCTGCGTTAATTCACCATAGCTGAACGGGAGTAAATAGCTAAATTGGATCGATGAGTTTTTGGGTACATCCTTAAGTATGCCGGTAACTTTAACGTCATGCTGGTTATCTATCCTGACGGTTTTATTTATGGGATCAGCATCTCCAAATAGAGCTTTAGCCGTTGATTCTGTCAGGACAATAGAAAACGGATCATTTAAAACGCTGCCTGCATTTCCCCTGATCAAGGGGAATCTGAACATTTTGAGAAAATCCGATCCTATAGATGCCCCGCTGATATACAATTTTTTATCCCCAACCAACAGGTCATGGGAACCCATCCAGTCGGATACCGCTACGTATTTGACTTCGGGATACTCTTTTTTAAGAATACCAGCTGTTGGTACCGATATTGCGGTTTGGGTATGTGTACCGCTTTGCTGTTCGGTGTTATTCAATTCCACCTGGTATAACGATTTATATCCCGGCAAAAATTTATCGTACGAATATTCATTGATGACCCAAAGGGCGATCAACAACGCCACAGCCATTCCGGCGGCAAGGCCAACAATATTGAGCGCGCTGTAAACTTTATTGTTCAGCATATTGCGCCAGGCGATCTTTAAATAATTCTTTATCATAAAGTTTGTTGATGTTATAAATACTTAAAATATATACCAAAAAACTAAAACATTAATAATCAATATATTAATGACTATATTGTATACGAATGCGTTCGTAAGTGTAACAGTAGGTGTACGGTTATGATACAGGTTTTTCGATAGTTGTTTATAGCAACAGCCTACAGCAAACTTATTTTACAAAAGATGCAACCTATTGAAATAAAAGATTGTCTTTTATGAAAATTAAAGACACGAGATGAAAACTTACCTGCTATTATTATTTATTGCCTGCCAAAGCTGTGTTGCTTTAGCGCAGGATAACTGGGATAAAACTCCTTATGAAACAAAATCGTTGGCAAACGATGGTATAAAAGATGTGTTTGTTGAAACATCGGGCGGCAGTATCACTGTTAGCGGTGCATCAGGCGAAGCGCCACGGGTTTAAATGTATGTTCGGGGTAATAACAACAGCGACCTTTCACGGGAGGATATCAAAAAGCGCCTTGATGAAGATTATATAGTTGACGTTTCGGTTAGCAACCATGAATTGCATGCCAGGGCTAAAAGGAAACATGATGGTATGAATTGGGACTGGAGAAGGCAACTGAGTATTTCTTTTAAAATATTCGTCCCAAAACAGGTGAATACCCATTTGGAAACCAGTGGCGGCAGCATTCACCTGGATAATTTATCCGGCGATGAAAACTTCAGTACCAGCGGCGGCAGTTTGCATGTTGATGCCCTTACAGGTATGATAAAAGGCGAAACGTCGGGCGGCAGCATCGAAGTATCCAATTCGGGCAGCAATATTAATTTAGAGACCAGTGGCGGTAGCATACACGCCAGCAGTTGCCAGGGCAAAATACATTTGGAAACATCAGGTGGTTCGTTGCACCTCGACGGCCTAAAGGGCAATATCGATGCCAATACCAGCGGTGGCAGCATCGAAGCAAATAATATTGAAGGCGAATTAAAGACAGGCACATCGGGTGGAAGCCTTAATTTAAGCCGTTTATCATGCAGTCTTGATGCTTCAACCAGCGGCGGCAGCATAAACGCTGAAATAATACATGCCGGTAAATATGTTAAGCTTGATGTAAGCGGTGGTCACGTTGACCTGCGCCTGCCTGCAAAACAAGGTTATGACCTTAACCTTTCGGCAAACAGGATTACCAAACCCGATAACCTGAGCGGGTTCAATGGTGAATGGGAAAAAGACCATGTAAGAGGCAGCATAAACGGCGGCGGCATACCAGTAAATGTTGACGCCAGCGGCCATTTAGATATAACTTTTAATTAGAGATTGGGTAGTGATTAGAGGTTAGAGATCAGAGATTAGTTTCTTGAAAGTCCGAAAGGAAGGGTATGGTACATATCCTTTAACTTTCGGACTTTCAGGTTTTATTAGGTTCCCATTTTTTTCTAATCTCTAATCTCCAATTAACTAACCTCCAATACCACTGTATCATAACCGTACACCGGGTGTTACGCCTGCGTACAGTTGTAAATATTACTAAAAAATAAGTATTTGATTATAAGTTGATTAGCTGTTTGGTATATGTTTTAAACTAATCCGTTAGGAAACAGGGCAAAATTTGTTTGCCCTGGTTTTGCAGTTTAAGATAAAATTGAATTAATGCACTACCAAACCGGCTTATTATGATCAGGAACTTTATTATCACCGCATGGCGGAACCTTAAAACCAACAAGGCATTCTCGTTTATAAACGTGTTTGGTTTAGCTGTGGGCCTTACCTGCTGTATGTTTATAGGGGCGTATTTATACCAGGAATTAACTTATGATACCTACCCCGTTAATGCAAAACAAATTTACCGCGTTGCACTTCATTCCAACGGAACTAATGCCGCTGCAGATTTCCCGAGCGTTGATCTGGCGGTAGGGCAGGGCATAAAAAATGCATTCCCCCAGGTACTTGCCACTACTCGCCTTACCCACCTGGGGCCGGCATTTGTAAAATATGAAGAAAGGCAGTTTAAAGAAACAGGAGTAGCGCTTATCGATTCCAATTTCTTTCAAATGTTCTCCATCCCGCTGGTCGAAGGGGATACTAAAACAGCGCTTAATGCGCCAAACAGCCTTGTAATAACAAAAGCATTTAAACAAAAGTATTTTGGCGGTTCCCCGGCACTTGGCAAAGCAATTACCATAGGGAACAGCCTGGTAAAAGTAACAGGCGTTATAGATAAAGTGCCTGATAATTCACATTTTCATGCCGATGCCTTTATAAGCCTGGTAACGTATGTTACGCCATCGACCAAACAAACCTGGAGCAATGTTGGCGATTTCACCTACCTGTTACTGGATAAAAACGCTGATCCTAAAAAACTCGAAGCTGGTTTCCCCCAACTGGTGGCCAAATTTGTGGTGCCCGAAATTCAGCATGATATGGGCGTAAGCCTGGTCGAGGCGCAAAAATCAGTCAACACATTCCTGTTTTTCCTGCAGCCGCTTACAAGTATCCATTTGCATTCGGCCACTAAGTACGAGTTTGAGGCCAACGGCGATATCCATTACGTTTATATATTCGGCGCACTGTCCATATTTATTCTCCTGCTGGCCTGTATCAATTTTACAAACCTTTCTACAGCAAGCGCTACTAAGCGCGCTAAAGAAATCGGTATCCGCAAAGTATTGGGCTCGGCAAAAAACAGGCTGGTTTGGCAATTCCTTATCGAGTCGGTGATGCTTACTCTTTTGGCCATGCTTTTTGCTATAGGTTTTGTTTACCTGCTGCTGCCTTATTTTAATAGCCTGGCAGGCAAACACACCGGTATAGGTTTCTTTTTAAGTTACAGAGCGATTGCTTTGGAGCTTGGCTTAACATTATTCGTAGGCATAGTGGCCGGCATTTACCCAGCTTTTTTCCTGTCATCATTCCAGATCATTGCCATATTAAAAGGCAACGGCGGCGGCCAGCCCGCAACAAAAGGTGCGTTACGCAGCAGTTTAATTGTCTTTCAGTTCGCCATATCTACCGCGCTCATTATTGCAACTTTCGTTGTTTATCAGCAATTGCATTTTATGCAAAACAAAAAGCTTGGCTACGATAAAGACCAGGTGCTGGTGATAAATGATACCAATACGCTCGGCACCAACATAACAGCCTTCAGACAACAACTTCTAAATGATAACCGGGTGGTAAATGCCACCATATCGGGCAATGTACCGGGTTACAACAATATGGGCGGAACCGAAGTTTACGCAAAAGAAGTTGCAGATAAGGGCTCACGATCCGAAATACAGATCGGTATTTATTGGATCGAAGATTCTTATATTCCCACGTTAGGGATGCAAATAGTTAAAGGCCGCAATTTCTTCCCGCCGTCGCCTGTTGATTCCATATCGGTTATCATAAACGAAGCGGCTGTACGCGACCTCGGTTTTGGAAATACGGATCCTATCGGTAAAACCATCATCCGCTCGGGGCAGCGTCATTATAACATAGTTGGTGTAGTAAAAGATTTTAACTATACCTCGGCGAAACAAAAAATCGCCCCCCTTATGATGTTGCCATCCACCCGCAGCACGGGGTCAATAATAGCGCGCATAAAAACTGCTGATATTCATCGGTTAATAAATGACATTAAAAACGAGTACGGCGCTTACAATGCCATCGCGCCTTTCAGCTATTCGTTCCTTGACGACCAGTTTGCAACCTTATATAGCACCGAAGAGCGTACAAGCCATATTTTTACCACATTCTCGGTCATAGCAGTTATTATCGCCTGCCTGGGCTTGTTTGGTTTAGCAGCATTCATGATACGGCAGCGTGTAAAAGAAATTGGCATTCGTAAGGTTTTGGGTGCAACCACCGGCAGTATTACCGTTATGTTATCAAAAGAATTCTTAAAGCTGATAATTATAGCAGCACTCATATCCTTCCCGCTCACCTGGTACGCCATGAGCAAATGGCTACAGGATTTTGCCTACAGGATAACCATACAGTGGTGGGTTTTTATAGTAGCAGGTGTAATAGCATTGTTGGTGGCAGCAATAACCATTAGTTTTCAATCCATCAAAGCAGCGCTTGCAAATCCGGTGAAGAGCTTGAGGAGTGAATAGGTAAGTAGCAGTTTGTAGTAGCAGTCGGCAGTTAGCAGTTAGCAAGGATGTTTTTTGTTTATAGCAGGAAATTAAAACCAAATAATTAAATCAATAATTCAGTAATTCAATAAATCAATAATTAAAATGATAAAGAACTATTTGAGGAGCGCCATTCGTAATATCAAAAGGCACCCGTTTATTTCGTTCATCAATATATTCGGGTTAACCGTTGGTTTAACCTGTTGCCTGCTTATATTAAGCTATATTATTAATGAACGCAGCTATGATAAATACAATAAGAATGCAGAAGATATCTATCGTGTAACACGCATATTTTATTCGGCGCCTAATGTGGAAAGCCTGCATTTGAGTTCGATAGCCCCTGCCTTTGGCCCGCGATTGACGGCAGCATTTCCGAATATTAAGGAGATGACGCGGACTTTACCCGCCGGCACTACATCTTTCCGGTATAAGGAAAAATTATTCAACGAGCAGAATACTTTTTTTGCCGATCAGAACTTTTTTGACTTTTTTACAGTGCCCGGACTGAAAGGTGACGCGCATAAAGCCCTTACGGAGCCGTACAGCGCTATGCTGACACCTGAAATCGCAAAAAAATATTTCGGCAATGATGACCCTATCAATAAAGAGATCATCCTCGGTGGCAATAAACACGCTTTTAAAATAACAGGCATTTTTAGCCCGCTCCCGGCAAACTCGCATATGCACCCCGATATCCTGGTCATCCAGCAACCGGCCTGATGGGATTCGTGAAGAACGCCCGACGTT
>Ga0207068_1122_pt4 | contig 19595 bp, 17 predicted proteins | sample Alteio_BWMinCont_23_FD_153475 | JGI IMG/M metagenome (GOLD analysis project Ga0207068, IMG submission 153475) | Enriched cells from forest soil in Barre Woods Harvard Forest LTER site, Petersham, Massachusetts, United States -... | ecosystem: Environmental > Terrestrial > Soil > Temperate forest >... | reverse complement strand
GTCCATTTTGCGATATTATTTCCATACCATTACGGATGTTGAGAAAATCTGTTTCGTAGAGGGCACAGAGTAATCGAAATTAGAAATGGCCAAGAAACACAGCACGCTGCCGCTCAATCTTCGGCAACCCAGCCCCGGATTTCCCCTGTATCGCTGGCTGTACGAAGAGCTTCGATCCGCGATTCTGGCGGGAATCCTGCGCCCTGGCTCCCGGCTTCCCGCTACGCGGGACTTGGCGCGACAGTACGGACTGTCACGTCCCACGATCGTCAGCGCGTTCGAGCAATTACGCTCCGAAGGATACGTGGAGGGCAAGGTCGGGTCGGGCACCTACGTCAGCCAGACTCTACCGGAGGACCTGCTGCACGCAGCCAAGGCCGCCACACGGCCGCGGAAGCGCCGCCGCAAGTTGGCCCTCTCGGCTTACGCGCGGAGGTTGCAACCGCTGCGGCGCGTTGACTCAACCCGCATTCGCGCTTTTCGCGGGAATCTTCCGGCGCTGCATGAGTTTCCCGTAGCTTTGTGGGCGCAGGTCGCGTCACGGCGGTTGCGCCGAGTTCCGGCGAGCCTGCTGGCTGGCGGAGAAGCGCTCGGATATCGTCCGCTGCGCGAGGCGGTTGCCGAATACCTGAACACGTCTCGCGGCGTGAAGTGTTCGGCCGATCAGGTGCTCATCATTTCTGGTGTACAGGAGGCGCTCAATCGAGCAGCGCATCTGTTGCTCGATCAAGGGGACCCGGTGTGGATGGAAATGCCAGGCTATCCGGGCGCGACCTTGGCATTTCGATCCGTAGGCGGAAAGATCTGCCCGGTTCCGGTGGATGCGGAAGGTCTGAATCTGGAAGCTGGAATCAAACGTTGGCCACGGCCACGCATGGTTTATGTGACGCCAGGGCATCAGTTTCCCCTGGGTGTGACCATGAGTCTTCGCCGGCGATTATCGCTGCTGGAGTGGGCGAGGCGCGCCCGAGCCATCATTTTTGAAGACGACTACGACAGCGAATACCGCTACTCCGGGCGGCCCATTCCGGCGTTGCAGGGCCTGGACAGGTCCAGCGTGGTGATCTTCGCCGGCAGCTTCAGCCTGGTGCTGTTTCCGTCTCTGCGGTTGGGCTACGTGGTGGTTCCGCCCGATATGGTGGACATCTTTGCCGCGGCCGCTTCCGTCAGTACGCATCACCCGCCGCTGCTCGATCAGGCAATTCTGTGCGACTTCATCCGCGAGGGACACTTCGCCCGGCACGTGCGGCGAATGCGGCAGCTGTATGCGGAACGGCTGGCAGTGCTGATCGAGTCGGCGCGTGTTGAGCTGGGCGGTCTGCTTGAGATTGGTAACGTGGAAGCCGGCCTGCGCACCGTGGGATGGCTGCGGAATGGAGTCTCCGCGGAGCGAGTCGCGCGAGCCGCGGCGGAACAGGATGTAGAGGTAGTTCCGCTGAGCCGGTACGGGTCCGGACGATCCCCGCAAAACGGGCTGGTACTGGGCTTTGCGGCGGTCGATGCCCGGGAGTTGAAGCGGGGAGTGGAGCAGCTGGCAAGAGCGTTAGAAGAGTTTTAGTGTCTTGCACCCATGCTTGTTATTGAGTTTTCACTGTAACTTTCGCTGCCTGAATTTGCGGAATCAGAATATCGCGAACGTAGTGCCAGTAGGGCACGATTTGCAATGCGGCATGGGCATCTTCATCGGCAGCTTTCAGATCCGGGATGCTGCGGTTCAGATTCGACCAGGCGAGATTCATCAGAAGTTCGGGCTCTCCCCAGGATGGTTCCAGCGGATCTGGGTTCGGCTTCTGCTTACGAATGGCCTCCAATCCTCGATTGTAGAGCTCGAACGCCTTGTCCTGACCACCGCCGCGCTCCGGAGGAGACGACCAGCGCATCGGCCCCATCACCCAAAGCAGACGTGGGTTGTCGGGGGCTGCTGCCTGAGTTTCTTTCAACAGCGGAACCACTTGCTGCGCAAATTCCTGTAGGCGCGTCCGGTCTACCCGGTTGACATACATCAGGTAGCCAAGGCAAGAGATTTCTCCGATCTTGGGCTCGACGTTCTCGGGATCCTTGGAAATCGCATCTTTGAAATCGGTGATGGCTCCGTTGAGATCGTCTTCCAGGTCATTGGGAGTGGGCGACTCGTTGAAGCCGTTAATCGCACGTCGCCATAAAGCGAAGCCGCGCCAGTAGAGCACGCGAGAGGCCAGCGTTTTATCCGCCGCTGGAGGCGCGAGTTCGTGGTGGAGACGCTGAAGCGCTGCCCGGTCTCCCTCGTAGTCTGCCTTCCTGATTTGCTCCACGATTCGAATGACAGGCCCGCGGCCCGAATCGACGCATTGCTTGTCATCGGCTCCCGATTCGGCGCCAACGGAGATCAGCGCGGCGATGAAGAAACAGACGACGGAGCGTACCATGCGATCCTCCTGCGACCAACTGAATAGGTTGGACTGAGGACCGCCTCAAAAGATAGCGGCTGCCGAGTTGCGCCTGTCCGTGCGAGCGAGACGCCCGCACCCACACAATCTAGCGATCCACGAACTTCGCGAACATCTTGTGCGGATCGATGGCAATGAACAATCCTTCCCCCCGGGCCAACACCTCGCCTTTCTGGTTCAAGATCTCCGCCATGTTGATGTGTTCCCTGTCCTTCACTTTGACCTCGCGTGATTCAACGCGCAGCGGCTTGTTCAAAGGCACGGGCTTGAGGTAATCGACCGTGATCTGTTTCGTCAGCGCCACCACTTGATGCAGTTTATTCACCTTGCCCATGGCCTCATCGAGGATCGTGGCGATGATTCCGCCGTGGGCATGGCCCGGCGGACCGGTATAGCGCTTGCCAAGGCGAAAGCGGCAGACAAAACTACCCAACTCCTCGTTATGGGTAAACCTGAGGCGCATGCCTTCAGGATTATTCTTGCCGCAAGCAAAACAGTAGTTCTTCTGCAGACGGACGAGGCGGGTGTCGTGACCTGAGGATTTTCTGGACATAGTATGAGGGAATTAGATCACGAAGAGCAAGAAGCTGCACGAAGCTCACCTGGCGCAATCTCACCGATCGATCGATGAACATACGGCGGGGACAGCCTTGGCGTTGGCCACTGCTCCCACGGGGAGATATGCCGCGCTGGAACCGGCAAAAGTCTGACTCAACTCGCAGCCCTGCCGTAGCCTCGCATCCGCTTGCGGCTGGTTATTGAGGCCGCGGTACATCGATGACGCGGAGAAACAACTAGGCGCGATTCCCTCCCGGCAGGCCTTGTCGAAGTTGTCGAGCGCAAGATTGGCATCCATGAGTGTGCCCTGTCCCGCACGATACAGTTCTGCCAGCCCTCCGCATCCCCGCCACCAACCCGAGGAGCAGGACTGTTGAAGAAGGGAAAACGAGCGCGCGACATCCCGGGGGAATGCCCTGCCTTCATAGAACAGTGAACCCAGAAGGAAACAACTTTCCCCATCGCCCTTGTCGCAGGCACTCTGGAAAACTCCGCCGCCACTGTCTTGTGCCACGCGCACAACGCGCGTGCAGCCATCGGAAATACCCAGTTCGCAGGCGTGGGCAAAGTTCTTGCCGGCCTCGGTGGGGTCGCGAGGAATCATCTTGCCTTCGTCCAGGGCAATTCCCACGACCATGCAGGCGGGTCCGGATCCGTGGTAACACGCGATGTCCATCTGCCGGACCCACGACTCGCAGGCCTTTCCCCGATGTTCCAGACATGCCTTTCGCCAGAACTCGGGATCCGACCCAGGGTGCTTGCCACTCAGAAATCGGGTTGCATACATCACCGCGAAAAGGCAGATCCAGATCGCCATGTGGGCATAGTTCGCCATTTTTGGGCGCCACGCCGGCATGCGGAAGCGGGCAGCGACGGCGACACTCAGGCGGTCAAGCGCTCGAACCGTCAAATTAAGCGGGGGAACAATCAGCAACTTGTCATAAAAAGTTGGAGCCCCAATCCGTCCCAGGAGCCAGTAGAGTCCAAACACGCCGGCACCATACGATGCGCCAAAAATAATTTTCCCGAAATTCTTTCGCGGCGAGGTTGCCGGATCGGTCACCAACAGGTGCAATCCGAGGAAAACGGCTGCCGGGATATTCGTATCTACAAAGTAGTAGATGCCCGTCGAGCCGGTATACCAAATATTCAAGGCGTAGAGGGCGGCAGCGGCTGAAAGCGTGACCAGGGTTACCGAGAAAAGGCCCTGCACAACCAACCCGAGCAGGAAAATCTCCAGGTACATATGTGGCGGACGGTCGAACGAAACCGCGATCTCCTCTCCCCACGAAATATGTGTGCTATGGGTCACAATGAGGCCGACAGAAAACACAAATAACGCGATCGCGGAAGGGTTGAAAATGTGCACGCGGCGCCCTTCTCTTTGCCAAGTAACGAACTCTTTGCATAGCACCCCCGTCGCCAGCATGAGAAACTGCAGGAAAAACCACTCCGGCTTGAACCAGAGGAACAGGTTGGTGCTCAGCACAATGGGGAACGGACCGAAGCCCAGGACCCACTTATCCCGACGCGACCAACACACCAGCATGTCCAAAACGTATACAAATACCAGTTGAGCGATGATCAGCGGAATCTCGTGGTACACCGGACGCCAGTACCAGCCCCAGTACGCGTAAATAGAGGAGTGCATCGTGAGTTGCACATAATGCACCGGCCGAGGAAGGAACTCATACCACAGCACCCGGCCTGTCTTTTGCACACGCCACGCCAAGAGGCAGAGGAAAACCAGAAGGATCGCGGCCGCCACGAGAATGGATCGCTGAAGCTGGGGAACAAAATGGGACGCGGGAAGAAAGGCAAAGCAGGCTAGCAGGACATTCAGGACAAGGACAAACCTCAAGGGAGATATGCCGCGCTTCTTTATCTCGCCTTTGGTGGTTTTTGCTGCCAAATAGCACTCCAGACAGGGCCGCGATGGGAGTATACACCAACTCACAATTTGTCAGTATGTTATTGTGTTCGGCGTGGCCATTCCCTCGTTGGTGCGCATTTCCGGTGGGCATGCGAATATGAAGTATGTCGACGCCGCTGCGGGCCATATTTTTTGATGTGGGTAACACCCTTCTATTCCCCAATCGCGCCGTCATCCTTTCGGCGTTGTACGAACGCGGAACCGTTCCCACCATCGAGCAATGGCATGCCATCGAGCGCAGAACCAAGAAGGAATTTGACACGATGATGGAGCGCGAGGGTCATGCCGACCACTCGTTCTGGTTTCTCTTCTACTCTCATCTGGTTGACGAACTGCGGATTCAGGATGATGCCATTCGCGACGCCTTGGTAGCGGCGACGCGGGTCTCCGCGAATTGGGGGGATATGCGCCCGGGAACGCGGGATGTTCTGAAACGGCTAGGTCGTACATACCGGCTGGCGGTGATCTCCAACGCCGACGGCAAAATCGCTGCGCTGCTGGCACGGAATGGAATCGCAGATTGTTTTGAGACGATCACCGATTCGGGGATCATCGGCCACGAGAAACCTCATCCCGCCATCTTTGAGGTTGCCCTACGCAACCTGGGGGTGCCAGCGGGCGAGAGCCTGTATGTTGGTGACGTCCACTCAGTGGACTACCTGGGTGCGACCCGGGCAGGAATGCAGGCGATTCTGTTCGACGTTGCGGGGGCATACAGCGACGATGGCCTTCCCCGGGTCGCGGCTCTGGAGGAACTGGAGCTTCACTTAGAATCGTCTGCCTAACGGAACTGGAATCAGACTGCGGACGTACAACCTGCCAAGGGGACATTCCATGCGGAATCGGTTGATGATCTGTCGGTGTTTTTTTCTAGCCGTTGCCGGAATCCTGTTTGCGCATTCGGCTTCAGCCGGCGACAGCACAACTGCCTTCGTCCATGTCAATGTTGTGCCCATGGATCGGGAAGAAGTATTGCACGATCAGAATGTGATCATCTCGAACGACCGCATTCAGGCCATGGGCCCCGCCGATGCGACTCCGGTACCAAAAGACGCCCGCGTCATTTCCGGAACCGGCCAATATCTGATGCCCGGGTTGGCCGACATGCATGTGCATCTCTATTTTCCCGAGGAGCTCTCCCTGTATGTAGCAAATGGTGTCACCACGGTCTTCAATCTCAACGGCGCTCCCGCTCACCTGAACTGGCGCGCGGAAACCGCCAGTGGGCAGATGCTGGGGCCGACGATCTATAGCGTAGGGCCAACTTTCGATCACGCGCGCAGCCCGGAGGACGCGGTCAAGGCGGTCGATCAGATCAGCGCCGATGGATATGACGGCGTCAAGATCTACAACCAGGTAAGCCGCGCGGAGTATCCTGCGCTCATCGCGGAGGCGAAAAGCAAGAACCTTCTCATTGTCGGACACATCGCCCGCGAACCTGGATTTGCCATGACGCTGCAGGCTGGGCAGTCAATCGCCCATGCAGAGGAGTACCTGTACACTTTCTTTAATGATGATCCCGACCCGAAGCACGACCTGACACATTCACTCGATGCGGCCAAGATTCCACAAGCGGTCGCCATGACCAGGCAGTCAGGAGTCTCGGTGATTGCCACGCTGGTCGCATACCACAACATCATCCGGCAATTGACCGACTTGCCTGCCTATCTGAAGAATCCTGATTTGCAATATCTGGCGCCGTCCGTGTTTGAGGCGTTACAGCCGGGAGAAAACGGTTATCAGAAACGTATCTCCAAAGATCAGATCCCCAGCATGACGCCCGACTACGAATTTCAAAAGAAGCTCATCAAAGCTCTGCATGACGGTGGTGTCCCGGTTCTGGCTGGAACCGATGCCGCCTGGCTTGGCGTTCCGGGCTTCAGCCTAATTGAAGAGGTGGAGAACTTTCAGGACATCGGATTCACCCCGTACGCGGCGCTGAGAACCGCGACCATCGATTGCGCGACCTTTCTGCGGCATTCCGACGATTTTGGTTCGGTCGCGACCGGCAAACGCGCGGACTTGATCCTGCTATCAAAAAACCCCCTCGACGATGTCCGCAACCTGCACCAGCTTTCCGGCGTGATGGTGCGCGGGCGATGGATCTCCGCCACAGAAACGCAAGCTTTACTCCAGACGGTTCCGCCGACCTACCGGGTGGCAAACACCCACCTGCTGACGCAAATCAGGATTGACCCCAGCAGTGTGGATCAGTATCTCGCGCATAATGATCCTTTCGGAGAACAAGCAGCGGCGCTTCTCGATCTGTTGGCTTCGCAGGCCGGCTCGGACAAATTTGTGGATTTGCTGTTGCGCGTGCAAAAGAGTGATCCCAAGTCGCCGCTCGTGGCGGAGTCGTCCATCAATGCCCTGGGATACAAACTGCTGGGTCACAAGAAGACGGACGATGCAGTTCGAGTCTTCAAGCTGAACACGGAGCTCTATCCCCGGTCAGGAAACACCTTCGACAGTCTGGCAGAGACCTATCTTGGGCTCGGTAACAAAAATCTGGCGAAACAGAATTACCAGAAGGCTCTGGAAGTCCAGCCTGCTTATCCGAACGCAAAAGAAGCGCAGAAAATCCTGGATACTCAACTCAAGTAAGCGCGATCAGGCAAGCGATATGAGTTGATGGTCGAGACAATCGGGATTGACCGCCTCATATAGGTCCTTGAGTAACCGAGGACCTCGGCGGGCCAGGAAATCGATTCCGCCCACCTCCCGCTCTTGCAGTGCCCCCTTGGGATAGAGCGCGTTGCTGAGAAAGTTCGCGTGCCGGCCAATGACCCCGGTCTTACGTAATTCAGCCCGCGCGGCGCGGGCCCGGAGCTTACTCAACTGATATCGCATCTTGGATCCGGAGATTGCGGCGGAATTGACCAGCGTGGAATCAAGCCTCGCCAGTTCTGTTTGAATCCCGGCGAGCGATTTCTCGAGCGAAGCTTCCGCGCTGTGGAATGCGGTCTGCAAATCAGCGGGCAAGATATGTTGAGCCAAGTGCTGGCGCAGATCTTCCGGTCCGCGGAATAGGTCGGAAATCCGCAATTGATACTTGTCCAGCAAGGACTGCGCTTTCGGCTCAATGAGCGTGGCGGAGAATCGGGGCACCACCGGCGTCACCCGGCCCAACAGAGCTTCATAGATCACCGCCGCTTGTGCGAAATAGGCGACCTCGGCCGCGCCTCCAGCATAAGCAAGCGTGGGAAGCAGGTAATCCTGTATCACCGGCCGCAACAGAGCATTCGCGCTGAAATGCTGTGGCGTTTCGTCGATCCGCTTGACCAGAGCGGCCTGCGACACCGCTTCTTTGCCCAGCAGGAAGGCGCCGCGTACGGCGTGACCATTGGAGCGGCGGTGCACCGCCACACGACTGCCGGATTCCAGGCAGAACAGCAAAGTCGACGACGGAGTCACTTTCACTTGCTGGTGATATCCCGCCGCTTCGAGCGCCGTGCCGCGCCTAAGCAAGGCCCCGTCCAATTCCTCGGCCCGTTCCAGCGCAGCGCGGTAGATTGGCTTCGCGATCCGATGGAGTTCAGGATCCGTGCCATCCAGCAGAATTACACCCCACTCGGCGAAGATGCGCGCAAACAGCTTGGCGAACGCGCTACCGAAGGTTTCTCCTGGACGATAAGCTTGCCGGAGAGCCTCGCCGACTTCGGCATCTCCAAGAAGCTCGGCAGCTTCGTTCACCACCGCCCCAATTTCGTCACTGAACACCAGGCTGCCCACCGGCGCACCCGTAATCCCTTCGGGCGTCACCGAAAACTTCCGCGGAAGACCATCCGAGCCAAGCAGAGAGACTTGACTCACTTCGGCCACGTCGTGGTCTTCGGTGGCCAGCCAGAAGACAGGCACGCAGTCGATTCCGGCCTTGGTTGCTTCGTCGGAGAGCCGAACGGCGGTAAGCGACTTCAGGATCGAAAAAAGCGGCCCGCCAAACAGTCCGACTTGCTGACCAGTAACCACCGCACTGGCGCCGGCCCGCAAGCGAGCCAGATTTTCAATGGTCCGGGGCGAAGCGCCCCACGACCGGTTCTGACGTTCCAGCACCGCGCAGACTTGCTCGCGCCGCTCGGCGTCGTAACCCACCCTGGCTGCCTCGTCGCGCAGCCACGACTTAAAGTATGGCGACCTGGGGTAGAACGATTGAATCTTGGAATCATTCGAAAGGAAATCGACGAACAACCTGGTAGTGTGCGGGATTTGGCTAAAAGGTAAACACTCCAGTTTCACCGCCGGCTCCTCTGACAGCCTTGGACGTAACCCATCCTGTGCCGTCAACGCACATTCTACAAGCCCCATGCGACATCAGATGCCCAAATCGACGGGCCGATGCAGAGATGAAGTCTGTACCTTGACCGTCTGCAGAGAATCCGAGCTAAATAATGTCCGAGTCCAGGCCGGCGATGAACTGAATTCCGGGAATCACCTTGCCGGTGAGGTGTTTGTCGTTAGTGAGGAAGAGATCGGTGCCCGCCGATGCAGCGCAGGCGAGATGAATCGCATCGGCGGCACCAACCCCGAGTGTTCCCCTGATTCGCGCATAATGATCGGCAACCTCGACGGTGAAAGGCACCGGTGCTGAGACTACGCTTAGCAACTGGCGGAGAGTCCCGTCGGTACGTTGCTGAGCGCCGCGCCGATAGGCGCCTGCGAACACCTCTCCGAAAGTAAAGGTACTGGTGATCAATTCGTCGTTCCGCTCCTGCATTCGAAAGTGTATAGCCGCCACTCTCTCCGCAAACAAGGGATGATCCTCGAGCCAATAAATGAAAAGCATCGAGTCCCAATAGATCCGGCTCACTCTTTTTCCCTTGACGTGTAGAAATTGGCCCGTTCGTTGCGCAAGTAGGCTTCGCCTCCGCCCAGTTCGGCAAACACATCTTTCAAGGCTCCACGCAATTGGGTCCACGCGTCCTCCTGTCCAACGGGCAAGCGCTGGGCATCAACGAACTCGTAGGTGTAGATGACCGTTGTGCTCTTGCCGGAGGGAGGGCCGGACCACTCGACCAGTCGCACCCCGTTTTCCCGAAGAAATTCCCGAGTCTTCAGTGCGCTGCAAACTGCAGGAGTATGGTCGGTCAGGCTGAGGTCCCTAACAACATCGCCTGCTCTGATCGAGAACCTGGTCTGTTTCCGAGCACGTGCTGGCTGCACATATTTCTCTCTTGCATGCAATCGAATCTTGTCTGCATTCTTCATAAACACCTGCCAATATATAGAATAGTATGGGGAGGAATAGAATGGAAGAGATGTATTGATAATTTGACATGTACTACGTGCGCACGTATACTGTGTAAATGAATGTCACTCTTTCGATCGATAAGCAGACCGTCGCCCGGGCGCGGAAAACGGCTGAGGCACTGGGCACCAGCCTGAATCAAATGATCCGCGATTACCTGCAAAAGCTGGCGGGTGGCGATGATCCCGAGAAGAGCATTGAAGAGTTCGGACGCCTCTCTGGGCAAGGCCACTCGCACGGCTGGCGGTTCAATCGGGACGAGATTCATGAGCGCCCGTAGTTTCTTCGATACGAACGTGCTCGTGTATGCAGACGATAAGGCAGCCCCAGCGAAACAGCGGCGGGCCGTAGAACTGGTGGCTGAGCATAGGCGTGCGGGAACTGGCGTGGTATCGCTGCAGGTGCTGCAAGAGTATTTCGTCACGGTGACTCGCAAACTCGGCGTTGATCCGCAGGTGGCCCGCCGAAAAATTGAGTTATTGGCCGAGTTCGACGTTGCGGCGCCCGGAGTCCCCGACGTACTGGCTGCGGTTGACCTGCATCGACTCCATGGATTTTCATTCTGGGATGCCTTGATTCTGCGCACGGCGCATCAGGCCGGTTGCAAGGTACTCTTTTCCGAGGATATGCAGGAGGAGCGGGAAGTTGATGGGGTGCGGGTGGTGAATCCGTTTCGCTAGTGCTTCCCTGGCCGGACTTTCGTCATCTAACTAGTTGTTTGACTTCCGGCTGGGTACCTCCTACTCTGGAAGTAGTTCTTTGAATGGTCCATCCCACATTGGGGGCGTCACGGTTTCGACGGAGATGCTTGCGGCCAAGAGGCATGCCGGGGTGCACACACCCGTGATCGCGTGCAAAATGATAATTGCCAATCAACAGATGGCATACGCAGCCTAATTCGTTAGGCAGCCGTTCTCCGCAGCTTCGCCCTTGGGCTGCGAGCGAACGTCACACAGAGGGCCGCTCTTTTCAGCTATGTCTGGGCTGAAAGGCTAAGATCTCAGGCTAGCGGAACGCGTTTCTTGTCCGTTCTGAGCGCGGGCCGCGAACGTCCCAGGGTAATGCCTGGGGCATGAACGCGAATAAGCATGTAGTCTCTTGACCAGTAACATTTTCGGACGCGGGTTCGACTCCCGCCGCCTCCACCACAGAACCGGCCTCTGGCTCTTAGCTTCACCTGCCTCAGCGCCTACGCGGTGGACTACTGCCACCAACTTCCCCTGTCTGCTACCATTTCCGCACAATGGGCAATCCATCCCGCACGACCACTCAGCCAAATCGTTTCACCGAGCCTGCTCTGGTGATTGGGGTGGACATCGGTGGAACCAAGGTTGCCGCTGGCCTTGTCGACGAACGCGGCATGATCTTGCATCAAGCGCGCGTCCCCATGGTTGCCGATCGTGGAGCCGACGTGGCGTTGGAGGCGGTGCGCACCGCCATTGATTCGATTGCATCGGACGCCAGGCTCCACTCGGAAGCACATGGCATCATCTCCGCCATTGGCATCTGCTGCCCCGGACCGCTGAATCCGAACACGGGAATAATCATCAACCCACCCAATCTGCCTTGCTGGCGCGACTTTCCGTTGACTAAAGAGATCTCGCGGATTTACGGGGTGAACGTCAAGGTCGACAACGACGGCAACGCTGCGGCGCTGGCCGAGGCTCTTTGGGGAGCGGGTCGTGGCTATCCGAATGTGTTCCTGGCCACGATCGGCACCGGCATTGGCACCGGGATCGTGATGGAGGGACAGATCTATCACGGCCGAACCGGAGCCGCTGGAGAGGGCGGTCACCTTAGCATCGATTATCGGGGTCCGCGCTGCGGATGCGGGAAGTTGGGATGCATCGAGGCGCTGGCATCGGGCCCGGCAATCGCAAACCGTGCTCGGACCAAACTTGCCGCTGGCGACTTCTCTGCTCTGATAGGTCTCTGCGGGGGCAAGGTTGATCTCATCACCAGTGAAATGATCGGTACGGCTTACGCCTCGGGCGATCCGGTGGCTAAACAAACTCTGGAGGAGACGGTCGAACTGCTCTCGGTCTGGCTGGGAAACATCATCGACCTTCTGGAGCCGGACATCATGATTATGGGGGGCGGGTGCGCTTCCCTGCTGGAGCCGTTCTTTCCCCAAATCCAGGCACGATTGCCCGCGTGCTGTGTGAATTCGCGTTGTCAGGAAATCCCGCTCGTTATGGCGCGTTTCGGAGAGGACGCGGGCATCGTCGGCGGGGCAGCATTCTGCGCACAAAACCTGCGGATTCGTGCCTGACTGTTCCGCGCCGAAGAATCCAAACCTTCACCAAGGAGACACAGAGGCGCGGAGACTCTTTCTTTTCTCTGTGACTCTGGGTCTCTGCAATAGATTCCAGGCTCGCCTCTCGCAAGCTGCATCCGAGGTTAACTGTGCGCTTCCATGCGTTTTTGCATGGCTTCCAGAGAAACCCCTTTGGTCTCCGGATAGACGAACAGCACCACAAAGAACTGCACCACCATCATTACGGAAAAGAACATGAACGGATAGGCGCCCGAGGAGGCGGCCAGCAGGGGAAATGTTCCGGAGATAAGCGTGTTCATGGCCCAGTGAGTGAAGCTGCCCAAACTCTGCCCCTTGGCGCGGACCCGGGTTGGAAATACCTCGCTGAGGTAAACCCAGATCACCGCGCCTTGAGAAACCGCAAAAGAAGCAATGAAGCCAACCAGAAGCCAAAGCAGCATGTTCTGGTTGCGGTGCGTGGCAAAGATGAAGGCGACACCGCCCAGGCACCCGGCCATACCCAGCGCTCCCACCAGTAGCAGAATCTTGCGCCCAGCTTTGTCGATGATGGACATCCCCAGTAGCGTGAAAAACAGGTTGGTCGCGCCGATCACTACAGCTTGCAGATCGCTGGACATCTTACTGAACCCGGCATGGGCGAAAATATCGTTCAGGTAGTAGAGAACGGCATTGATGCCGCTTAGCTGGTTGAACATGCCAATCGTGATCGCCAGAAAGATCGGCAGCAGGTAACGCCTCTGAAACAACGGCTCATTGTCCTGTCCGTGTTCGAGATCAATCGAGGCAACGATTTCTTGCAGTTGCCTTTCGACGTCGGATTCTCCGGTGCGTTCGAGTACGTTGCGTGCCTCCGCAATCCGCCCCTTTTCCGCGAGCCAGCGCGGACTGCGAGGAATCGCGAACAGCATTAGAAAAAACAACGCGGACGGAATCGCGCACACCCCGAACTTCCAGCGCCACTCCATGCCTCCCAGGGCGGAGAGTCCAATCAGGTAGTTGGAACAGTAGGCCAGCAGAATACCGATCACGATGTTGATTTGAAAACATCCAACTAACCGGCCACGCTGGCGCGCCGGCGCAATCTCCGCGATATACATGGGGCCGAGCACCGAAGACGCTCCAATGCCGATGCCTCCAACAAAGCGGAAGAACAGCAATGCATACCAATTCCACGCCATGGCGCTGCCCAGCGCAGAAATCAAATAGAGGATCGCGATGCCGCGCAGGCTGTCGCGGCGTCCAAAGCGCTCGCCGGGCATGCCGGCAAACATCGCGCCCACGGTCGTGCCCACCAGGGCGATCAGTACAGTAAAACCTAACGACCCGGGCGTCAGATGATAGAGTTCGGTAAGGGCGTGGGTGGTGCCGGAAATCACCGCGGTATCAAAACCGAAAAGCAGGCCCCCCAGGGCAGCCACTATGGTGCTTTTTATTAACACCCCATTCATTCGCATATTGAACTCGTGAGCCGGCTCCCGAAGAAGTTGAATCCGACGCCACAGTGCGGACCGCGTTCTACCCGTTCGAAACCAGTATCCGATCATACTCGAGACGAGGGACTGTCAGACGATGACTGCCTCCCTACCCTGTAAACCAGTTGTCTTGTAATCTAGAAGACGTCCCTCATAATTCTCGAAACTACTACAGGAACCAAGACATGCGCTGGATGTTGAGGTCGAAAATACACAAAGCAACCGTCACGGACGCGGACCTTGCCTACGAAGGAAGTATCACGATCGACGAAGACCTGATGGATGCCGTGGGGCTGCTGGCCGGGGAAAAAGTGCTGGTGGTGAGTAACACCTCGGGCAGCAGATTAGAGACGTACGTCATCGTGGGCGCTCGGGGATCGGGCGTGATCTGCATGAACGGAGCAGCCTCTCACCTGATCAAGACTGGCGAGGAGATTATCATCATGGGGTTCGAACTTTCCGCCGGTGTGGTCGTTCCTAAGATGGTTTTGTTGGGGCCTGGAAACAGAGTACTGAGGTGGTTGTAGGGAAGGTTCCCAGGAAACGGGCCGCTGTTGGAACTTCTCGCAAGCCCGCGCTATCGCCCTTGCAGTTTCCGAACATCCAGCGTCGAATTCGCCAGAACGACCGACTGATGAGCAATCCTGAGCAGATCCTCGCCGTGGAGCATGTCCCGGATTGCTACGGCCACCACTCCCTCCGCGAACTTCTGCGGGTCCCAGGACTTCAGTTGAATTTCATTCACCGAATCCGAGCGGACAAACTGGTCGCTCTCGGCCCCCAGCAGCAGCCGGAACCTGGGTTGCAAATGCGGCGGCTTGTCCGGCCGGATGCTGCGCGCCACCAGATCGCAAGCGGACAAGTATATCCGGCCCGCTTCTTCGGATGACCAGTCCTTCCCGTGAGGGTTCTGGACTTCGAAAGGCAGCGGATCGCTTACCTGCGCCATCGCAAGCGAGGCGGTGATCACCATCAGTAGAACTGCGCAGTAGGCGGCTCGAACCAAGCCTTTGGAAATCGCAGGAAGGAACGAAGAACGGCGGGGCTCACTTTTGGAACGCATGACTGCATCGTCGCGCCTGCGTTCTCGTGCGACAAGATACCTTAGGTAATAGGACGGCGCTTTGCGCTCAGGAACACATACTCCCATGTTCCCATCGCCGCGGTTAAACTCTCTGCATGGGCCCGAAACAATCAAAAACCTGGAAGACCAAGCTGATTCATTCCGACGTGCGCGTCCCCGAAGGATTCCATTCCCTTTCTCCACCGGTATTCCGCGGCTCAACCGTGCTTTTCCATGACGCCGCCTCGGTCACTGACGACTGGGACCAATACGAAGCTGGATACACCTACGGCCTCTACGGCACACCCACGGTGCTCGAACTCGCCGGGAAAGTTTGCGAGTTGGAGAACGGTTTTCGTACCCTGATCACGCCCGGCGGGCAGGGAGCAATTTCGCTGATCAACCTGGCATTCTTGAAGGCCGGCGATCACATCCTTGTCCCCGAAAGCATCTACACCCCAAACCGCAAGTTCGCCAGCCACGTTCTGAGGCGTTTCGGAGTCGAGGTGACGTTCTATCCGCCGACCATCGCTGCTACGCCTGCCTTGCAGCCCTTGTTTCGCAAGAATACGCGGCTGGTGTGGTGCGAGAGCCCGGGTTCAATCACCATGGAAGTGCAGGACGTACCCACCATTTCCGAGGCCGCGCACCAAGCTGGCGCACTGGTTGCGCTCGATAACACCTGGTCGGCGGGCGTGCACTTTGACGCCTTTGCCCATGGCGTCGACATCACCATGCAGGCTCTAACCAAATACCTAGGAGGGCACAGCGACCTGTTGCTCGGCTCGATTACGGTACGCGATCCAAAGCTTCATGACCAACTGGGCGCGACCCATCAACTGGTGGGCTGCGCCGCTTCTCCCGACGATTGCAGCCTGGCGCTGCGCGGCATGAAAACCATGGCGGTGCGGCTCAAGGCAATTGAGCAGGCAGCGCTCGACATCGCTGGCTGGCTCGCCGTCCGGGACGAGATCGAACTCGTCCTGCATCCCGCGCTCGCCTCCTGTCCCGGCCACGAATTGTGGAAAAGGGACTTCACCGGGTCGGCCGGAGTATTCTCCATCGTTTTCAAACCGCGGTTCACCAAGGAACGAGTCATAGCATTTGTGAATGCGCTCGAACTGTTCAAGATCGGCTACAGTTGGGGCGGAGTTACCAGCCTGGTCGTAGCGTACGATTTCCACTCCACTCCAAACCGCCCCGACTACGGCGCTCGCATTATCCGGCTAAACATTGGTCTGGAAGATGTGGATGATCTCAAGGCAGACTTGACACAGGCATTCGACCGCATGAGGCAATAAGCCGATCCACCGAGAATTCCAGCACGTGTTACACTGACTCGTTTTCTCCGGAGCGTAATCATGAAAACGCTGAACCCATCGCGATTGATTCACGTCGCAACCTTCTTCTTATATTGGCGGCGTGTGACACAGCCCTGGCGCAAGAGCTGCCTGCTGAGTTGCGTCAAAAGATTGATGATGTGGCTAAAGATGTCCTCGCCAAGACCGGCGTCCCGAGCGCTTCGGTGGCCGTCGTCAAAGACGGCAAGATCGCCTATCTGCTGGCCTATGGCATGGCTCGCTTCGACCCGCCCGCGCCCGCCAGGCCCGACATGCGCTACTGCATTGGATCGATCAGCAAGCAGTTCACCGCCGCCGCCATTCTTTTGCTGCAAGAGCAGGGCAAGCTTTCGCTCGAAGACAAAATCAGCAAATTTGTTCCCGATCTCACCCGCGCCAACGAAGTCACCATCCGCCAGTTGCTGTCGCATACTTCCGGCTATCAGGACTACTGGCCCGAAGACTACGTGATGCCGGGAATGCTGCTGCCGGTCACCGCGCAGCAGATTCTGGACACCTGGGCGAAGAAGCCGCTCGATTTCGATCCCGGCGCGAAATGGCAATACAGCAACACGAACTACGTGATCGCGGGAGTAATCGTCGAAAAGGCCAGCGGAATGCCGCTGACCGAATTCCTAGGCAAGCACGTATTCACTCCGCTGCATATGCAAAACGTAACGAACAATGACGAGAAAAAGCTGGGCCAGACCGATCCCGCTGGCTATTTGCGTTACGCCCTCGGACCGTCCCGCCCCGCGCCGAAGGAAGGCAAAGGATGGATGTTTGCGGCCGGTGAACTGGCGATGCCGGCTGAGGACCTCGCAAAGTGGGACATTTCGATCATTGACCGGAAGTTGATGAAACCGGCGTCCTATCGGGATTTCGAGACTGAAGTCGTTCTCAACAACGGCGTCGGCACCGAATACGGGTTGGGAATGTCTGTAAAAGACGAAGGCGGCCACCGCCAGCTTGAGCACAGCGGCGAGGTCTCGGGATTTACCGCGGAGAACATCGTTTACCCGGATGACGGGGTGGCGATCGTTGTGCTCACGAATCAGGATGCAGCTTCCGCTGCCGCTCAGATCGGTCGAGGCATCAGCCCGTTGTTGTTCCAGACCGCTGATGCGACAACTCCGGTGAAACTCGAGCAAGCACGCAAGATCTTCGAGGGATTGCAACACGGTCAGATTGACCGATCTCTGTTCACCTCGAACACCAATTCTTATTTCAGCGACCAGGCATTGCAGGATTTCGCCAGCAGCCTGGGCCCCCTGGGCACGCCGGAGGAATTTGTGCAGACCCGCCAGGCGTTGCGTGGTGGGATGACGCTGCGCGTCTATCGCATCAAGTTCCCACAAAGAACAATTCGTGCCTGGACCTACGAAATGCCCGATGGAAAACTGGAACAATACCAGGTGGCGGCTGCGGTCAACTGACTAGGGCTGGGATGAGTCCGTGAGCAAAACGACGTCGCGCGTCACCTTGCCGCGCGAAATGGCCAACTGCTTACCGTCACGGGACCACGCGTGATCAAACACTTGCAGGGTCTTGAAATCGGTGATCTGATGAGGCGCGCCGCCGCTAAGCGGTTGCTCCCAGATATTCTCCACTCCTTGCCCATCTCTCAGCGGATAAGTGATCCCCTGAGAGTCTGAAGTAAATCGAAAACTCGATGAGTAATTGTGCGCCAGTTCGAATTCGTGCAGCGGGGCGCCGCCCGTAGCTGGTATCACCACCAGCTTGACTTGAAAATTGGTGGCATCGCCTTGCGGATAACTAAACGCGACAAGCTTGCCATCCGGCGAAATAATCGGGCGCGAATCAATTCCCTTATCGAACAATTGTGTGGCTCCGCTGCCATCCAGCGAGACTCGCCACGGTTTTGCCGATCCCGATTCTGAAGCGTTGTAGTAGACCAACCATTGCCCGTCCGGCGAGCAAGTGGGGTAGTGATCGAGAGTGCCATGGATGATCTGGTGGGGATTTCCTCCGGTGATGTCGATGCTCCAAATGTTGATGGTCTTTTGGCTGCGGAAAGATGCGAAGACCACGTGACGGCCATCGCCGCACACCGACGGACTCTCTCCGAACCCGTCGTCTTGCCACAACTTGACCTCGCTGGATCCGTCCGCGTTGTGCAGGTCCATCTCAAAGCCGCTGCTGTGAGGCACACTGAGGATGCGGCCGTCAGGTGTCCAGTCCAACTCGAAAGCTTCCGCTTCACCGGAAGTAACCTGTACCGCTTGCTGAGAATTTCCGTTGACCGGCATCACCCATATATTGTTCGAGGGTTCGGAGGCCACCGTGACCACCGACTTTCCATCACGCGTCGCGCTGATCGATTCGGCATAGTGATTAAGATCGTTGGTCACCCGCTGAAATTGCCCGGAAGGATACGATAGGAACCCAATCTGACGGTCCCAGCGTGTGCTCTGGTTGGCATACACAATCAGCAGGCCGGACGAGTCCGGCATCCAGGCTGAATCGTTCGCGATTCCGATGCGAGACACCGGGGCAACATCCTTGATCGCGCCGTTGCTGGCATCAACCGCTGCTACTGCGCCCAAATCGCCCTTGAATGAGATGTGCATCACCGCAATCACTTTTCCATCCGGGGACCAGGTGGGTGAACCCTGGAATACGGCAGGCAGAGTTGCCATGGCCAGCTTCTGCTCGTTACCGCCCTCCGCATTCGCAACAAGCATAGTGCTCGTGCCATGCACACTATCACCGCGCAGAAAAACGAAGCGCCGGCCATCCGGCGAAAAGCTGATGCGCGAATCCACATCCGTGGTAATGAGCTTAGGAGAGCCTCCCAGCACCGGGGTTGAGTACAACAGCCCAATCGCTGAGCGGGGCTGTTCATAGCGAACAAAATAGACGTAGTCGCCGTCCGGCGTAAAGGTAATCCCGCGATAGCTCGCGTCAATGGGCGCCACGATCTGGGTATTGCTGCCGGTCGCGATGTGTCGAATCCACAAGCTCTGCTTCCCCGACTCCTGGGAAACATGCACCACGTATTTGCCATCCGGAGAAATAGCGGCCATGAAGGCGTGACCACTGTCGGTGAGCTTGCTGATGTTCATGTTTTGGAAGCGCGTGGGGCGGGCATGATGAAGCAGCGCATACACGCCGTATCCTGCTACCGCGATTACCAGCACTGCGGTCAAGGTGAAGAATCCCACGCCAAACTTGTTCTGGCTGGCGCCCGCGACGATCCGCGTGGTGCGTGAAGATGGAGGCCTGGTGGAGACCGCCGCCGGCTCTTCAGCGAAACCGG
>Ga0207068_1152_pt1 | contig 19723 bp, 16 predicted proteins | sample Alteio_BWMinCont_23_FD_153475 | JGI IMG/M metagenome (GOLD analysis project Ga0207068, IMG submission 153475) | Enriched cells from forest soil in Barre Woods Harvard Forest LTER site, Petersham, Massachusetts, United States -... | ecosystem: Environmental > Terrestrial > Soil > Temperate forest >... | reverse complement strand
GTATGGTTAACTAATTATTTTATCATTGGTCATACTGTTGGAATATGCGAAACAAGTGATAAGCGTTTTCATTTTATAGATGCCAATCGAGGTTATTATCGATTCCGTGATGCGAGCGTTTTTAAGGAATGGTTTGCAAAATATGTCCACTGGTATCCTTACGTGTTTCATGCTGCAATGGTTACATCTCATTCAATTTATTTAAAAAAGAGTAACAAAAAAAATGCTCTGGATTATGCTTTGGATGTGGGTAAAGCGATTTATTTTTTTATTGCAGCGATTTTATCTGCCGCTGTCATCATTACCGCTTCGATTTTTTTGTTGATGTTTAAGGTATTAGCTCAGCCTTTGAATGTTTACCGTTATGTACAAGCTAAAAAAGCACTTACATCAGAATCAACTCAAATGCTTACTAAACTATGGCCATCATTTAACGTTGAAGGAAATAGAGAGCATCTTGAAAAAATAAACAAGTCTTCGTTCTTTGCTCCCGCATTTAATGAGGAAAGTTTACTTAAAATAAAAACTATTTCAGAACCAATTAAACATAATTCGGGTGGTTTTCTGAATAGGTTTTCTCCTAAAATTAGTGAGAATACTGAGCGTAAAGATTCTCGTATTTTAGTACCCATACTAACTGTCTAATTAAAGCGTCATTCCCGCTTTCGCGGGAATGACATTTATATGGTTGAGCTGCAGTTGCTGAAAAACGAATTATTGAGATTAATCACGTTTAGTAGATTTAGAGAATTTTGCAGGTCTTGCAGATTTAGCTGATGATCTTGCAGGTTTATCAGATCTATCAAATGATCTAGCTGGTCTCTCGGATCTATCAGAGGATCTAGCTGGTCTGTCAGATCTGTCAGAGGATCTAGCTGGTCTGTCAGATCTGTCAGAGGATCTAGCTGGTCTGTCAGATCTGTCAGAGGATCTAGCTGGTCTGTCAGATCTGTCAAATGATCTAGCTGGTCTCTCGGATCTATCAGAGGATCTAGCTGGTCTGTCAGATCTGTCAAATGATCTAGCTGGTCTGTCGGATCTATCAGATGATCTAGCTGGTCTGTCAGATCTGTCAAATGATCTAGCTGGTCTGTCGGATCTATCAGATGATCTAGCTGGTCTGTCAGATCTATCAGATGATCTTCTAGCTGGTCTATCAGATCTGTCAAATGATCTAGCTGGTCTCTCGGATCTATCAGATGATCTAGCTGGTCTGTCAGATCTGTCAAATGATCTAGCTGGTCTCTCGGATCTATCAGATGATCTAGCTGGTCTGTCAGATCTATCAAATGAAGCAGGCTTACCCGATCTTGCAGATTTTTCACCTGATTTTTTATGCCTAGAAAATGGCTTCTGATCCGACTTCTTACCATGACGACGCTTTTTATCCGGACTAGCATTTTTAGAGCCTGGCTTAGGTTCTAAACCGGCAATTTCAGATACAGGTATCGTTTGATTGATAAATCGTTCAATTTTCTTTAAATGACGGATGTCAATTGGAGTGGCGAGGGAAATAGCAATTCCCGATTTTCCTGCACGGCCTGTACGGCCAATACGATGCACATAATCTTCTTCAAATTTTGGCAAATCAAAATTAATCACGTGAGTGATATCACTAATATCAATTCCACGTGCTGCGACATCGGTCGCTACTAAAAATTGAATTTTACCTTTACGTAACTGTTCAATGGTTCGATTACGCATTGCTTGTTTTAAGTCACCATGTAACGGTGCAGCAGCATATCCCAAATCATTTAATTCATCGCATAGTTGATCTGCATATAATTTTGTGCCGGTAAAAATAATCGCTTTAAAAATATTTTCATTATCGATCATGTGTTTCAAGAGTTGCACTTTATGCTTAGCGTTATCAGCGTAGAATAATTTTTGTTGAATATCCGTTGGCGTTTTTGTCTCTTTTTTAATATCAATCTTGACAGGATTTTTTAATAAATCATTAATGATTCTTGAAATACGATTATCAATCGTTGCACTGAATAATAATGTTTGTCGAGTTTCCGGAATTTTACTTGCAATGAATTTCACATCATCAATAAATCCCATGTCTAGCATGCGATCGGCTTCATCAAGAATAAACATTTCAATTTCTGATAAATCAACGCGGCGTCTTTCCATATGATCCATGAGTCGTCCGGGTGTTGAGACAATAATATCAAGTGGACGTGACAGCGCTTTGATTTGTTTATCATAAGGCATTCCGCCTAATAAACTGATCATATTAATTTGTAAATATTTACCATAACGAGTGACGGCATCTGTAATTTGTCGTGCAAGTTCTCGAGTTGGCGTCAAAATTAAAATTCGTGGTTTAGTCGTTTTTTTCGATTCAGCTAAAAGATTTAATGCTGGCAAAATAAATGCGGCTGTTTTACCCGTGCCTGTTTGTGCGCAACCCACAACATCGCTGCCTTTAATAATTTCAGGAATGGAACGGGATTGGATAGAAGTTGGTGTCGTATAACCACACACTTCAATCGCTTTATTAATATTGGAATGTAAATTTAATTCAGAAAATGACATTGAAATAGTCCTCTGTTAGGTAAGTTGGCATTTTTAAGTAACCATCGCCAACGTAAACCTGGAGTATTTCAGGAAAAATAACTCTATATAATCTAAATATAATTTAAGTAGAGGATATGCGTATTGGTAATGATTTATTCTGTTTTTTCAGCAGCATATAATGCCGGTTTGTTCAATAAAATGCAAGCTTATTTTGGACAAGAGGGATGTATCCCCACCGAGCCTTCGCAGGGCGGGGATACCTCATTGGATTTTATGATGAAATTAAGAGCTCTTATTAAGTTTATGCTGCCTAGTGTGTGCTGGTTTTGGTTCTTCTGGTTTAACAGCCTGTTGAGTTCGACCAAACAAACCTAGCTTTCGAGCGAGTAAAAACGCACATCCTACAGTCCCTAGAAAACCGACATCTGATCTCATAAGCAATGGCGTGGTGCGTGGGGGAACGCATGTAGTTGAGAGAGGTAACGCCGGATTTTCTACACAAAATGTCGGATTACCTGACAGTATACCTGCGTAATGCTCTCCAACGGATGGCACCTGAGAACTATAATTAGGATTGTTACTTGTGACATAGGTATAATAATCAGGATTGGAGTTAAATTCTTTATAACTATTTATAATATCTTTACAAACTTTTGCTGTTAATAGCTTTTCATTGTCAGGTAAAGTGTTGTTTGCTTCGCAATGCTTTAACGAGATCAAGAATTTCTCGAGAGTCTTTACAGTGATTCGATGATCGTGTTCTAAATGTGAATGCGCGTAATATGCAAATACATCAGCTTCACTACTGTCGGCATGTAGTGCATCATGGCCTTGAAAATCTAGACTTAACTTATTTGCGTGAACCCCCATTCCTTCCCTTGTCGAATTCGTCATGTATTCATTGAAACATTGATTCATCACATAAGCAGTTGTTTTTTTGTGGCCAGGGAGGTATTGGCCAAGCAATGGAATTTTATTGAGGATTCCTGGTTCTGTCATTGTAAAATAACAAGTAATAGTACTGTCATCCACTCGAATTGAAATCATGGTAGAGACCTCACCGTATTTTGGTGAAATCATATATTGAAAATATCTAGGCATAAATTAACTCTCTCGTTTATCGTTTTTATAAAGGGGGCTAAAAATACCATCTCTACCTTAAAATAATCTTAAAGAAGGCAGGCTGTCTTTATTTTGGAGAAGAGGGATGTATCCCCGCCGTGCCTTCGCAGGACTGGGATACATCATTGGATTTTATGATGAAATAGCGAGTTAGCTATGGAGCATATTTCTGATTACATACTGCAAAATCCCACCATGCTTGTAATAATCTAATTCATTCGTTGTATCAATACGAGATAGCACATTGATTTCGGATGTTGAGCCATCTTCACGATGAATCAGCACTTTTATTTTCATTCGTGCTTTAAGATCTTCAGTCAAGCCAACGATATCAATTGTTTCATTTCCTGTGATTTTAAGCGTATTACGCGTCATGCCATCTATAAATTCGAGCGGTAAAATGCCCATGCCGATTAAATTGGAACGATGAATACGCTCAAAACTCTCAGCGATCACGGCAGTGATACCGAGTAATTTAGGACCTTTTGCTGCCCAATCACGTGAGGATCCTGTGCCATATTCTTTTCCTGCAATGACGACAAGCGGTGTTTTCTCTTGTTTGTAACGCATGGCCGCGTCATAAATGCTAAGAATTTCTTGGCTCGGAATGTGTTTAGTAACACCACCTTCAACGCCCGGCACCATTTCATTGCGAATGCGAATATTCGCAAAAGTACCTCTCATCATAATTTCATGATTACCACGACGTGAACCATAGGAATTAAAATCATTTGCTTTGACGCCTTTCTCCAATAAATATTTTCCAGCAGGACTGTTTGCTTTAAATGAACCTGCAGGTGAAATATGATCGGTTGTGATGCTGTCTCCGAGCAACGCTAAAATTCGTGCATGATGAATATCATTGATTTTTTCAGGCTTAATTTGCATATTTTCAAAAAATGGCGGATGTTGAATATAGGAAGAATCGTTACGCCATTCATATGTTTTTGATTCTGGAATTTTCATTGTGCGCCAATCAGTGGATCCTTCAAAAATGTGTGAATACGTTTCACGAAACATTTCTCGATTAATCGTTGCCATTTCACGCGCAATTTCTTCATTCGTTGGCCAAAGATCTTTTAGATAAACAGGTGCTGACGCGTGATCCAATCCGATTGGATCTTTTGTCACATCGGTCATCACGGTTCCCGTGAGCGCATAAATCACGACAAGCGGCGGTGATGCAAGCCAGTTTGCTTTCACTTGCGGATGAATACGTCCTTCAAAATTACGATTGCCTGACAATACAGCTGACATTAATAAATCATGCTGCGTTACAGCATTGGCAACTGAATCAGGCAACGGACCTGAATTACCGATGCAGGTTGTGCATCCATATCCAACTAGCGTAAATCCTAATTGATCGAGATAGTTTTGCAATCCCATTTTTTCTAAATAACGTGTGACGACTTGTGATCCCGGTGCGAACGATGTTTTTACCCATGGTTTACGTGTTAAGCCTTTTTCAATCGCTTTTTTAGCAACGAGACCAGCACCAATTAACACGCTGGGATTTGACGTATTGGTACAACTGGTGATGGCAGCAATGACGACATCGCCATGGCGCAAAGTAAAGTTGTCTTCTGTAGCAAACGCTTTATTTTTTTCATCCGTACGTTTGTACTCTTGTAAAAATTTTTCAAACGTTTCCGCGACTGCTGGCAACTCAACATGATCTTGTGGACGTTTAGGACCTGCAAGCGCGGGCTTAATTGAAGATAAATCCAGTGTGACGATATCGGTGAATACGGGATCTGAATTTTTTGCGTCATACCATAAGCCTTGTGTTTTGGCATAGGATTCTGCGAGTGAAATTGTTTGTTCATCTCGGCCTGATAAACGCAGATAATCTAATGTGACGCGATCGATCGGACAAAACCCGCACGTCGCACCATATTCGGGCGCCATGTTGGCAATCGTTGCACGATCTGCAATGGATAAATCATGATACCCAGATCCATAAAATTCGATAAATTTTCCAACCACGCCTTTTTTTCGCAGTGAATGAGTGACGGCTAACACGAAATCCGTTGCGGTTATTCCATCCTGTAATTTTCCAGTGAGTTTCACGCCGATAACTTCTGGAATTAACATCGAAATGGGTTGGCCTAAAATCGCGGCTTCCGCTTCAATTCCGCCTACACCCCATCCTAAAACACCTAAACCATTGATCATGGTGGTGTGACTGTCTGTTCCAACTAAGGTGTCAGGATAAGCAGAGTGTATGCCTTGGAGTTCTTGTGTCCAGACTGTTTTTGCCAAATATTCAAGATTGACTTGATGGCAAATACCGGTATCAGGCGGCACTACACGAAAATTTTGAAATGCTTTTTGACCCCAGCGCAAAAATTCATAGCGCTCATAATTTCGTTCCATTTCGTTTTTTGCATTGATGTGAAATGCATCGGGTGAAATAAATTGATCGACTTGAATTGAATGATCAATAACAAGATCAACAGGTGAGAGTGGATTAATTTTTTCGGGATTTCCGCCCAACTTTTCAATCGCATCACGCATCGCAGCCAGATCAACAACAGCCGGAACACCGGTAAAATCCTGCATTAAAACACGCGCAGGTCTAAATGAAATTTCGCGATCTGATTTTTTGTTTTTTAACCAGCCGACCAGTGCTCTAATATCATCGCCATTGACTGTTGTGCCATCTTCATTTCTAAGTAAATTTTCTAAAAGAATTTTAAGCGTGAATGGTAATTTTGATAAACCGGTTAAACCCGCTTCTTCAGCAGCAGGTAAGCTAAAATAGTGATAATCAACTTCATTGACACGCAATGTGCGTTGGGTTTTTTTTGAAAACTCGTTGTTCATGGTCACCTCGGGATAAGATTTTACTTTTATATGTTCATGGGACGCCCACGCAGGTGCATCACTTGCAGGAAAGGATTCTTCTGACGTTTCATCGATAAGATCATGTTTGGACGTTTTAGAGCCAGTTATCTTTGCTAACCAATTCTTGATCATATTCATGTGAGGTCATTCCCTATGGGCTATTGACGATGTGACGCTATAGTAATCCAGTTGATGAGATGATGACAAGAATAGAGGCTGAAAATCGGAGCTTCAATGTCAATGAAGCTCCGGCAATGACTGATTATTCTTCCGCAGTGCTGTCTGTAGAGAAGCCTAAGATTTTAGCGGCGTTTTTACGCATGACTTCATTTACATGTGAGTTCGCCAATGAAAATCCATGGAATGCAGCAACACTTAAACGCAGTGTCACCATATCAGTGAGCGCAACCACGGTTGCGGTACGCACACCAGAGAGAGAATAAAACCCTGTTTCATTCAATCCTATTGCAGTTCCTGGTTGGAGTGTCGTTAGCGATTGAATGTGTGTTTGATTATTTTGAATCGAAACATGCCTGACGTCAGCAGTTCCACTCACAATAAAATAAACGCTATCAACCGGTTCACCTTCAACCACAATGGTATCGTTGGGAGAAAAGTGTTTTTCAAATAAAAGACTCGCCAGAATATCCGTTTCTTCCTCAGTCAGCTGAGAAAAAATATTCTGTTTTTTGATAAAAGATTTTTTAACGTCCATGTCTACAAGTTCGGTCATATCCTAACCCTATGTTTTAAGGTGTGTACATTATTCATAGTATGCGAAATTTCATTTAAAAACCAGTGTATTCATCATAATGATGCGTACGCTGTTTTTAAAAATAGTTAGTATAATCAGTAAGTTAAGTTAATTTTCCCAGGCATAAAACTTTGTTTTGCTGCCAGTGGTAAAATAAGTACAAATAGGGGGGTTGTTATGAAAACTAAAATAATAACTAAGAAACGGATCTCACTATGGAAAGCAGGAGTGCTTATTACACTGAGTATGCTCTCGGTTAATGCTAACGCGGAATATTTTCTCGTTTACGGAGATCCTGAGTTTGTTTCGGCTCCTTGTGCAAGTCATCATCGCGTCGTTAGTTATCATCACTATCGTCATTATCGACATTATCGTCACTATGTCGTTTACAGAAGACCGAGCAATTATAGTATTACTGTTTATTATCCATTACCTGCTTACGCATGGGCACCTCCACCATGTTGCTGTTGTGGAGAGACTGTAGAAACGGTCAATAGAGTCTATGTCGCACCCAGTTATCCGGCCGGTGTTTATTATGTAAAACCAGAAGACCGTTTGGTTGGAAATTCTTGGGATTCGGATCCAGATTATAGTTATAGTTCGTCTCAGGATACCGGTACTGCGGATAATGATGTTTATTAATATTCAACTAAGGAGAGAGTTATGCCAAGAGGAAAAGGCCCGCATGGACCAAAAAAGTTTAGAACAAAACGTAGAAGAAACGCATAGATTTTGACTAAAATGTAGGATAGCAACCAAACCTAATTTACAAGGAATTTTCAAATGAAATTATGTCATCTTGCATGGATAGGTATGTTGTCATTTTGTCTGTTATCGGGATGTGCTTATATCCAAGGACGGAATGAACAAAATGCTGCAAACCAACAAGCTTCAAAACAAGGGAAAGTCGTTGATGTAACCAAAGGATCTGTACCTAACTCAACAATGAGTCGTCCAAATCCATCGGAAACCGCAGCAAAAATGATTGCACCGATTACGCAATGATGGGTTACTTAGGTGGTAATCGCAATGCGCCATCTAGACGAATAACAACGCCATTCAACATTTGATTATCCACAATATGCAGTGCCAACTTCGCATATTCATCTGGTCGCGCGAGACGTTTTGGAAATGGAACTGAATCAGCGAGCGCTTGGCGCGCTTCTTCAGGCAATTTATCAAACATCGGTGTATCAACTAAACCGGGAGCAATCGTCACAACACGTATGCCAAATTGTGCCAGTTCGCGTGCAGCAGGAAGTGTCATGCCAACCACGCCGCCTTTTGATGCGCTATAAGCCGTTTGTCCAATTTGACCTTCATAGGCGGCAACAGATGCGGTGTTGATAATGATGCCGCGTTCACCTGACGTACCAACAGGTTCAGCGCTGATCATCGCAGCTGCAGCAATGCGCATCAAATTAAATGTGCCGATAAGATTAACTTTAATCACGTGCTCAAAATCACTGAGCGGCAATGGTCCTGTTTTACCAACCATTCGTTTGCTGTGCACAATGCCAGCGCAATTAACACAAACACGTGTAATGCCATTGACCGATTGTGCATGATGAACCGCATCTTCCACACTTTTAGCATCACTGACATCGCATGCGATCGCAACACCATTAATTTCTTTTGCAACTTTTTCACACGCGTCATAATTCATATCAAGCAGCGCAACCTTTGCGCCAGCTTTACTTAATGCACGTGCAGTTGCTGCACCCATACCGGATGCGCCACCACTCACAATGACCGCACAATTTTTTATGTCCATTGCATTGAATCCTTTCCAAAAAATCCCGAATCGTGGATACTTGCCTTTTCTACAACAACACAGGATGTAAAGCAAGCATTTGAGGGAGTCAAAATGAAAGTGCTGGTTGCGGTAAAAAGAGTCGTTGATTTTGCAGCGCATATACGCATCAAAGCGGATGGAAGTGGAGTTGATACTGCGAATGTAAAAATGTCAATGAATCCATTTGATGAAATCGCAATAGAAGAAGCCGTGCGTTTAAAGGAACAAGGCATTGCGAAAGAAATTATTGTTGTCTCAATTGGCAACACTGCATGTCAGGAAACGTTGCGCACAGCATTGGCTATGGGCGCTGATCGTGCCATTTTAGTTGAAACGGATACGGATATTCAGCCGCTGATTGCAGCAAAAATTTTGACTGTACTCACAGAACAAGAATCACCACAGCTTATTATTCAAGGCAAACAAGCCATCGACAGTGATAACAATCAAGTCGGACAAATGTTAGCGGGTTTATTAAATTGGCCGCAAGGAACGTTTGCTTCAAAGTTAATAGTTGAACCCAACTCAGTCACGGTCACACGTGAAATTGACGGCGGTCTTGAAACATTGAAATTAAAATTACCCGCTGTCATCACCACTGATTTACGATTGAATGAACCTCGATATATTTCATTGCCAAATATCGTGGCAGCAAAACGTAAAACCATTGCAGTAATACCTATTCAACAATTAAATGTTGCTATTCAATCACCATTGCAAACTCTGCGTGTCACGGCACCTGCCAAGCGTCAAGCTTGTGTTAAAGTCGCGACGGTAAAAGAATTAGTCGAAAAATTACGACATGAAGTGCAGGTGATTACATGAAAATATTAATCATCGCTGAACATGATAATGACACGTTAAAATCAGCTAATTTGCATACGCTGACCGCCGCTCATGAATTTAACGGAGAAATTGATGTATTTATTGCGGGTTTTAATTGTGATCGCGTGATTCAAGAAGTCGCAACATGGCCCGGTGTTGAACGTGTGCGGGTTGCAAATGCAAAAGAATATCAACATCAACTTCCAGAAAATACCGCACCATTGATTGCTGACATAGGTCATGAATATGATGTCATTTTGTGTCACGCGACAACCTTTGGAAAAAATATATTACCGCGCGCAGCCGCATTACTCGATACCTGTATGCTTTCAGAAGTGATTAAAATTATAGACAAAGATACCTTTGTTCGACCCATTTATGCGGGCAATGCGCTTGCAACTGTGACGAATCAATCAACAATTAAAATTCTCACCATTCGTACCACGGGTTTTCCATCTGCACAAATGAGTGAACATCATCAGGCTAAAATCGAGCACATCACCAACATCATTCCTAACGAATTATCAGAATTTGTCGATCATACATTAACCGTGTCTGAACGTCCTGAATTAACTAGTGCGCGCATTGTTGTGTCAGGTGGACGTGGTTTAAAAAGCGCTGAAAATTTTAAAACACTTGAAGCATTTGCTGATAGTATTGGCGCTGCAATTGGCGCATCTCGTGCTGCGGTTGATGCAGGATTTGCGCCGAATGATTATCAAGTTGGCCAAACTGGAAAAATTGTTGCACCGGATCTTTATATTGCAGTGGGTATTTCGGGCGCGATTCAACATTTGGCGGGAATGAAGGATAGTAAAGTCATTGTGGCAATTAACAGTGATCCTGACGCACCTATTTTTCAAGCGGCAGATTATGGACTAGTGGGCGATTTATTTAAAATTTTACCCGAGCTTAAAACGGAGCTGAGCGGCTAATGCGATTAACTTTTTTAGGTGCAACCAATACTGTAACTGGTTCAAAATTTTTATTGAGTATTGATAATAAAAAAATTCTGATTGATTGTGGTTTATTTCAAGGAATAAAAGAATTACGTCAACGTAATTGGACTAAATTTCCGATTGAACCGCATTTGATTGATTCTGTGATTGTGACGCACGCACATATTGATCATAGCGGTTATTTACCAGTGCTAGTCAAAAATGGTTTTACAGGCAATGTCTATTGTTCAAATGCCACCAAAGAATTATGCTCGATACTGCTTCCAGATAGCGGTTATTTACAGGAAGAAGAAGCAAAGTTTGCAAACAAACATGGCTATTCAAAACATAAGCCAGCACAACCGCTGTATACTCGCGCTGATGCAGAACACTGTCTTTTACAATTTCGTGCGCTTGAGTTCAGAAAAAATTATAAAATTGCGGAAGAAACGCATATTTCTCTCATACCAGCAGGACATATTTTAGGTGCTTCCTTTATTCAAGTTAAGCATCATGGCACAACCGTATTATTTTCAGGTGATTTGGGAAGACCACATGATCCGATTATGTATCCACCTTCTGTGATGCAGGCAGCAGATTATTTGATACTTGAATCGACTTACGGAAATAGGCTGCACAAAAAAATAAATCCAGTGGATGAATTATGCGAAATTATTAATCGCACTGCTGAACGCGGCGGTACGGTAGTGATTCCCGCATTTGCGGTGGGTCGTGCACAGCATTTACTGTATATCATGTATGAATTAAAAAAATCGAAACGTATTCCTGATTTACCTATTTATCTTGATAGCCCGATGGCAAAAGATGCGACTGATATTTTTCGAAAATATACAGACTTACATCGTTTGAATGAAGACTTATCTCAAAAAGTATGTGAAATCGCGACGTATGTTAATTCAAAAGAAGAATCTCAGGCGATTGATCTTAAGACAGAGCCTAAAGTTATTATTTCAGCGAGTGGGATGTTAGAAGGCGGGCGTGTGCTGCATCACATTCGTGTGTTCGTGCAGGATCCTAACAATACCATTGTTTTTGCAGGGTATCAGGCATCAGGAACTCGAGGCGCTGAAGTCATCAGCGGCAAAGAATCCATAAAAATATTTGGTGAAACGATTCCTGTTCGTGCAAAAGTCGAAGTGCTCAGCAATATGTCGGCGCATGCAGACTACGAAGAAATTTTAGATTGGTTAAGACATTTTAATCATCATCCACGCAAAGTATTTATTACTCATGGTGAACCAGAAGCCGCTCTATCGCTTAAAGAAAAAATTGAAGAACAATATAAATGGCCATGCGTGATTCCCGATTATTTGCATTCAGAGGTGTTGTCATAATTATGACATTCTTGGCTGTCATTAATCATGTTGTTAGCTTTGAGTGGCCGCAGTGTCATCCTGAGCAACGCATGCTTGCTGCAAAGATACAATTTTTAAACCTACAACAATCGAGGAAAGTTTTTTATGCTAACCAATCGAGAAGAATTGATGATTGAACAAGAAAGATTGACTTTTGAACAAAGAAAATATGCCTTAGAACAAGAGTTAAATAAGCAATTAAAATTAAATAAGAAATTGGATCCTGAAGATAAAAACATACAGGACGAACTCGCACATGATTACTTTAATAGACATTTGAAACTTGAAGATAAAAGACTTGCCTTAAAAATAGAGTTCAATAAGCAATTAGAGTTAAATAAGCAATTGGATGATGCTGACACTAAAAAAACACACGACGAACGCGCACGTCGTAAGCTTATAAGAGATCTACGTGATTTGAAAACGGAATTGGAGATAATTAAAGACGGAAATGAAAAGCGAATAAGATTCGATTGTCGTAAAGATTTTGCAGACAGTAGGCCGAGAATAGATAGCAGATTTATACCTGCTCCTCCAAAACTCACAAAACAATATCAGTTTTATTACTTAGATGACGGAATCGCTCATTCAGTACCAGCCAATTTTCCGATTAGCAAAAAAAAAGGAATACGCTTTACCAAAATAAATAAAAAAACAGTACAATTAATGCCAGTGAACGGACGGGGACGACCCAGAGAGCAACCCACTTCACGTCATCTTCTTGCTGATGCTGTTGCTCCTGCCCCTGCCCCAAAGAGAAATAAGAAGGATCATGAAGATGGGTTTAGTTCTTCCTCAGTGGTTTTGAGTCATTTTTATGAAAACATTAAAAAAGATTTAGAATCAAAAAAATCTTCAGAACCAAAAAAACCTTTGCATCGCATCGCCCCCCTTACAGCTCCAGATTATTTGAATTTGAATAGTCCTGATAATGGTGATTTGTTGTCTTCGGGATTTAATAACCAAAACGATTGTGAAGATTATTTGTTGCCTTCGGAGTCTTCAGAGCTTAAATATGTTTTTTATGATCATCCAGTCGTTCCAACAACTCCTTTATGGAATGAAGACCTGAAGAGCTTTGATATTGATGCTTGCATAAACTTGATGATGTTCGCTTCTGGCACACCTAAAAACACAAGTTATGAAGATAAACCTTATCAAGAGGTAAATAATAAACCTAAGTTGTAAATAGATTAGTGAGTGGCCGCAGTGTCATCCTGAGAGCGTTTTCTGCTCGAAGGATCGCTTAATGTATGTAAAATAATCCTTCGAGATGGCAAATTTTTTATCGCTTATTATTTATACTCTTAAACTGTATAATACAATGATCTGACAAATGAATAAGGAAAACATATGTTAGCATGGGTCTTAACATTTTTTATCATTTCTATTATTGCAGGGTTACTTGGATTTACTGGCGTTGCACTTGTTTCAGTTGAAATAGCAAAAATCATTTTCATTATATTTTTAATTTTCTTTATTCTTTCTTTTGTACTCTATGCAACAGGCACCGGATTTGCTGCATTTGCGCTATTAGAATGGGTCGTCGTCTTTTTAATCTTAGCCATCATCTCAGGTGTATTGGGATTTACAGGTGTTGCAGTCATGGCTGCTGAAATTGCTAAAGTCATGTTTTTTGTATTCTTGATACTGTTTATTATAGCGTTGCTTGCAAATCTGATTAAGAGATCAAGGCTACCTTAAACAACAGAAGAGTGGCTAATGAAAAATGAAATCTTCGTTGACTTAGCGATCATTGGTGCTGGCACTGCAGGTCTTTCAGCATTTTCTGAGGCAAGCAAAGTCTCAAAAAAAATTGTTCTAATTGATCATGGCCCACTTGGTACAACTTGCGCGCGCGTCGGTTGTATGCCATCTAAAGTGTTATTACACATCGCAGAACAATTTCATGAGCGACACTTTTTTAAAAGTCTAGGAATCAATGGCTCTGATAAATTGACTATCGATATTGTCTCTGCTATGCAGCATGTTAGAAAATTACGTGATTATTTTACGTCTGGTGTGATTGAAACAATTAAAGCATTAGGCGATCAATTTATTTCAGGTACTGCAGAACTACTAGAGCCCACTGTCATCAAAGTAAATCAAAAAAAAATTATCGCTAAAAAAATAATAATTGCGACAGGCGTCAGTCAAATTATCCCAAGTGAATGGCAGTCTTTTTCATCAAACATACTGACTAACGAAAATTTTTTTGAACAAGAATCATTTTCGAAAAAAATAGCGGTCATTGGTGGTGGAGCTGAGGGTTTAGAATTAGCACAAGCGTTAAGCCGGCTCATGATCGATGTTGCACTTTTTCATTCTCATGAAACAATTGGAAAATTAAGTGATCCCATTATCAATCAAACCGCAATCGATGTGTTGAAGAAAGAATTTCCTTTGTTTCTTGGAAGCCGCGCTGTTGTAGAAAAAAATAAAAACGAACTGTTAGTAAAAAATAGAAATCAGCAATTCTCAGCCGAACAAATTCTCGTTTCACTTGGCAAGCAAAGTAATTTAAAAGAATTTAACTTAGAAAAATTGGGTATAAAAGTCAATGAACGAGGCATTCCAGACTATGATAAACAAACCATGCAAATTAACAATTCTGCAATTTTTATTGCGGGTGACGTTGATCAAGATAAAAAATTATTACATGAAGCAGCAGATGAAGGTCGCATAGCTGGATTCAACGCCATGAGAGATAAACCAGAATGCTTTATTCGACGTACGCCCTTGATGATGATCTTTACCCAACCTAATATTATTGTTGTGGGTCAATCGTATCGAGACATGCCAGATCATTTTATTACGGGTGAAGTTGATTTCAGAAAACAGGGACGTGCGCTCATCATGAATAAAAATAATGGCAAATTACATGTGTATGCAAATCCAGATGACGGAAAACTGTTAGGTGCAGAAATGATTGCACCCGCTGGCGAACATCTAGGACATTTGCTTGCCTGTGCAATACAAAAAAATATGACTGTATTTGATTTACTGCAACTCCCTTTTTATCATCCAACCATTGAAGAAGGGTTGCGAACCGCATTACGTGATTTGGCAAAGCAAGTCAAAACTAGGCATATGTCACTTGAGTTAATGAGGTTACTTGACACTTGACCTAAACGAGTAAAAGAAGAAAGAAGGGGTATTGTAAAAAATCTAACTCGCGGTGTATTATGCATCGCTTCAATGGGGTTAACATTTCAAGAATAACTATTTCAATTATAAAGGTGATTCAAACATGAAAATATCTGTAGTAGAAGAAGGTACAGTCCATGAACACTTAGAAGAAGATACACTCCATGAACACTTATTAGAAGAAGAGGAACCACAAGAGTCAGGAGAGAAATACAGCTCTTTCTTAAAGCTTGCCTTCGTGCAAGGTTTACCTCAGGTGGGTTATTTTGCCTTTGACGCATATCTAAGCGATAAGCAATTTTGTTTAAATGGATTGCAAGATTCGGAAAACGGTCGATCCGCACAAGCAAATGAAGTTTTAACAGTTTTTAAATTTGTAGCTGGAATGCTTTGTATAATGGCCAGTGTAGCGCCCAGCACCTATGGATTATTATTTACAGCTCAAGGTGGAAAACTCTTGGGAGAAGCAGACAGTTATAAGAAAGCATTAAAGGGACTGTCTTATGTAGTAAGTGGTGTGACTTTAGTAGTTGGTACATCAGCGATAGAAATTTTTCTACTTCAACCTTGGATATTCGATGCCCGACAAGACTCATCTTATATGATTGGTTATAAAGATTATGATGGCCACAACCAAACTGAAGCGACTTGTCTTGAAATGGGAGCTTTTAATAGCGAATCTTTAAATGATACCAATCTTGGTATCGGATTAGTGCCTGTGTCCGCTGCGGTATTGTTAATGTTCTATAATATGCTGCAAATTCCTAAAGAACCCCGTTTAAGTCTTGGATTTGTATTGACGGGAGAGCTCCTACCTATCATGCCTGGTATGATTTATACCTATCTTCAGTGTTACACACCTGGTGTCAAGCAAGCTTGTTTAGACGGGATGAATGATTTTGCAGCAGGTTATCAATCACGAAATGTATCATCTGCTGGATCGGGCATTATAGCAGGAGTCTTGGACACAACCTTTGCCGCGCCTTTGGCTTTAGGTGCTGCTATGTTGTACGGTTATCAAGCTGGGACAATATTAAGTAGCGCGCAGCATTTATGTAAAGGAGTAAGTCGTGCTTTAGCTAGCCTAGCTTTAGCAGCGGGTTCATTTTTTCTTGGTTCAGCTGCGGTTCCACTGTTGCGAAGTAGCGTGAGAGATGCAAGTTATGCTAATGGCTACAAGTTAGCTAATTTCACTTCCAATTATTGCGATGGTTATCAGGAATTTTCGAAACCTGTTTCTGAAGCAATTGACACTACTACCGCTGCAGCTCTTGCAACAGCAGTAACTGCAATGATCGCTATTGGTTTTCTTAGGAATAGAAAGCAGCAGCAACAACAAATATTAGATGTTGAATCTGCTCCCCCATCTAACACGCTTAACAGAAATGGCCCTAAATAAAGGAAGAAAGTGGCATACACTTAATGCACGCTATTCTCAACTTTTAATTATACGGTTAGATATAGGGTGGGCAAAGCGCCACTGCCATTAAGTTAAGGACTTACTGTCATGCCAGCGTGCTCTTAGCTGGCATCCAGCATTCATCGAAGTCATGACTAGATGCCAGCTAAGAGCACGCTGGCATGACACTGAGTTTTTATCAAAGTCCTTAACTTAATGGCAGTGGGGCAAAGCGCAGCGTGCCCACCATCTCATTCCAATTTAAGTTTTTTAATTTCATTTGGCTCTGCATTGCTTCCCCAATCCATTAATAGAAGTAAATTAATAAGTACTTTTTTCAATGAGTTAGACAGTCTATATAAAAAACAATGACAAAAATGCACCTAATATGTACAATACGAACAATAATTACATAGAGTAAAAACGAGAGTCACAATCATGTTTAGTAATCCAATGCATCATGTGGTTCCTTATACGCATCCTGACCTGGAAGTTAGTGAAACCGCAGACCATAAATTTTTTTACCAGATTGATCTAGATGAAGTAAATGACTCTATTAAAATAGCAGACACGACCTATAAGCTATTAAAACATCATATCTCTGTTTATGAAAAGTATGGTAAAGACGCTATAGTGAGTCCTATTCATTACACTGCAACAGCAGTATTTCGTAAAAAAGGTAAGAAATTTTTAATTGAAATACATATTTATTTTGATGAAGGCGGAACTCAACTTGAATGTCTCGTTTCAATGAAGCACGCTGTTGGAAAGACTTATATCCCTTTATCTGACGATGATAAAATTGAGTTAGAAAAACTCGCCGAGCGTCACGCAAGAAAAATACTCGATCAATTATCTGCAAAATTAATTAATCTACAAGATACAATCAACGTAGACAAAGATACAAAACTCAAAGAACTAACAGAAGAAAGTAAATATGGGACGGCAACGGAAAAATATGTCCACATGCTAGAAAGTACCATTAGCACATTACAAGAATATGAAACATTCATTTTTGATCCTGATCGAAGTATTAAAAAATGTTTAATGGAACGTTTTAATTATTTGCAAGAAAAATTAGTTCGTACAAATTCCATAAGAACGAAAAAAATAGTATTTCTTGAAACAAAGGATGAGGTAGAAGACGATTTGCCTGCTCTTGCATCTGAGAGCATGAGCGAACCAAAGAAAGTGACTCAAATAGAATTGAAAGAAGCGCCTGTACTCATGGATAAATGTCAAAAAATGAGTATTGAATTGAAAAAGATTAGACGTGAGCTGGAACTGCGACTCAGTGCGTGCGCAGTGGATGATTTTGATAACGCAGACAAGATCATTAATCAAATAGATGCACTTAAACAACAAGAAGTTGCTATCGTCACTCAAGCTTGTATTGATGGAAACATGGTTATTTTCAAAAAGCATATTCATGATATAAATTTACTGCCTAACTTAGTGAGTCGTAGTTTGTTATCTACGTGTGTTTATCATGACAGGCAAGAATTATTTGATTATATTTATAATAAAATAAGTTATTATGCTAGGCATCAAAGTTATGCTCTGCCCAATGTTTCTTTAGAAACCCTATATACCAGAGATATCGCATCGTTATTAGAGTTAGCTTATGAAAGAGAAAATATAGTTTTTTTTGAAAAGCTATTAAATAAATATCATTATGATCCAAACGTTGTGCAAGCGAGTTTATTAATGCGTGCAGCGATGCATGCAGAAAAACTTCCTTATTTAAAACTTTTATTAATAGCAAAGGTTGACCCTAATAAAGTCACAGAGATGGATCCTGCCGGTTTGAGAGCGGAGAATGCATCAAGTGAGAAAATCAAATCTGATTTACAAAAAGATCATGCCTACAGAATGTCTATTTTATGCGGAAGACTTCCACTTCATTATGCCTCACTATTCACTAATGTAGAAGGTGTGAAATTGTTATTGTTATATGGGGCAGAATCTAAGGAAAGGGATGATGATCAATATACCCCTTTTGGTTATGCGCTGGTGCCGAAGAAACTTTCATTAGACGGTGGGGTGCGAGAAACAACGTTCAATAGACAATTAGTCGAAACATTTTTGGAAAACAAGCGTCATGACATTGATGAAAGACAAACGTCTAATTCACAAACGGGCCTTTTTATTGCTTGTCTAAAGAATCAGTGGGATATTGCGCAGACTTTACTAGATCTTAAGGCAGATCCAGGTGCGGAGCACACTTTAATAGTTGAGGGTAAACCTCCTCAATTTGCTACCCCATTATTATTAGCCTTATTTAAAAAGAGTCCCATTGCAGATATGTTTATAGCGTGCACGCGTGAACGAAGTCAACTTCAGTATGCTTATCAAACATACCTTAACTTAAAAGAACCCGTTCCAAAAAATTTGAAAAAGGCTTATTTGGCAGCGGTAAGAGCTTGTAAAAATGATGCTGTTGGTTTTCAAAGAACAGGAAAACTAACAGAAGCTGAAGCGTTATATAAAGAAATGTTAACCGTCGAAACAAATCCAATAGAGACACATGTTATTTATTTTAACTTAGCGACCTGTCTTCATAGAGCGGGTAAAAAAGATGAAGCAATAACGCATATGAAAGAATGCGTTAAGATTCGTCAAGCATTACTAATAAAATTAAGTAATAATCCAGTCCATCAAATTAAAAATATTGAAGAAAGTATACTAACAGCTCAGAATAAATTGGCTGAATTTGAAGGAAAGGAAATTAAAAAACAGACCTTGCCTATTAATATACATACCCCTGCATCGTGAGCCACCACCACGTCATTCCCGTTTTCGCGCACTAGCATCTGGTTAATCTGTATAGCAATTAAACTGCAAACCCCCCTCCTTTGAAAAAGGAGGGTTGGGGAGGATTTTATAAGTTTTTATATACACATATTTCATTAAAATTGAATATTGCATAACTGCTTTCTACGTAAACCTGTTCATAACAATGATTCTGCTTTAGTAAGGTTTTTTCGTAATAATTGT
>Ga0207068_1151_pt1 | contig 19746 bp, 17 predicted proteins | sample Alteio_BWMinCont_23_FD_153475 | JGI IMG/M metagenome (GOLD analysis project Ga0207068, IMG submission 153475) | Enriched cells from forest soil in Barre Woods Harvard Forest LTER site, Petersham, Massachusetts, United States -... | ecosystem: Environmental > Terrestrial > Soil > Temperate forest >... | reverse complement strand
GCTCTACATTAAATATTAATTATGTACTTGGAACCGCTGAAGATACGAAACTAGAGACGGGTTCATTTGATGGTATCACCAGCATGCAATCCTATCATTGGTTTGATAGTGAACGTGCCTTGGATGAGATGATACGGTTAGTCAAGCCCGATCATTCAATTGTGATTGCTTCTGATGATTGGAAATCAAAAACAGGCATAGCCTGGATGAGTCTAGAAGTGATTCGTCGTTATAATCCAGATTATAATCCCTATCAATATGACTTTTATTTTAAACCGCTGAATGATTTATCGAGAAAAAATTTTCGTGGCATCACCATCATCGATTTTAATCATGTCGAAAGTTATAGTGTCAAAGATTGGGTGGGGCGCATGAGCACCACCTATGGCATTGGACCCACTTTGCCACCTGCAAAAGTCTTGGAGTTTAAACAAGAATTAACCGAAATATTAAGAAAAAAATATCCCAATGAACCTTTAGAAATTCCACATCGATGTTATGCCATTGTCGCTCAGAGGCCTGCTTTTTTTAAACCGACATCCGCTTTTGCTATTGTAAGAGAGCCTTTAGAAAATTGTGTAAATGCCATTTCCCAGGATGAAAAAACATCATCGCATGTTACCGATTTTTTACCCACAACACCTAGATTGAATAGTCGATAAAAACATGAGAGCCCTCTAATGTAATTCAATTGTAATTATATTTTTATTCTATTGTGACAAAATAAAGAATAATAAAACTTAGTATGTATCGCATTAGAGGGAATGGCCTATGTTTGCTAAATTGAAAAATTGTTTTCGTTTGAAAAATAGAAAAAAAATTTTAACCCCCGAGGAAGATTTTTCGATTCCAGAGGAGTTTATCGATTCAATCAGCCTAGATCCTTTAAATAATCCAATCATGACTCGTTATGGGCATCTTTATTCACGCTCAGAAATTATCACGCATTTACAAGGATATCAAACGGATCCACTCACAGGCCAAAAGTTAACACTCCCTCATTTGTATGAACCGCCCATTGAAATCACCGTCATTCTAACTCGATTCAATGCGTTGTTACGACGTCGTGAAGAATCAAACAATCGAACCGAAAAACACGCGTTACATCAAGAAATCACTGCATTAGGACGTGAAATGACTGCAGTCAAACAAACGCTTATTGATAGAAGACGATCAATAGAAACCATTAAAACAAATTTAAAAATCGATATTGATAATCCAGAACATATCCATTTTTGGCAAAGCAAAGGCAAAGGCCGCACCACAATGCCCGTTCACGTGCACGATATGATGATTGTCGCTAGCAAAAATCATGCAACTCTTGATCATTTCCTTGTCGCACTTAACCAAGCACGGTATGTATCACGTACAAGCCGATTTTTTAAAAATTGTTTTAGAAGTAATGAAACCAAGCAACTCTACAATGCCAATAATGAAAACATAAAAACACTGTCGTTTCGGGCTGCGGGTTAAATCATTTTGAGAGTGCTGTCGATCTCAATTCCATCTTGTTCTTAAAAAAAAATTGGCATATATTTATATCGTGACTTCTCTGTATAATTCAGTACATCTCTTCACAAGACAAAAATAAAATCACCTCTCGCTGGAGAAAAAAACATCATGACCCGTATATGTCAATTTTTTATTCTGATTGTAACAACCGGATTTTTATTTCTTAGCCAGACTTCAACTGCACAAGTTGATGACGCTCATTTTGGTATTTCATCTTTACATAATCAAAATGCCGCTTTCTTAGATGAATATAATCGAACTGTCATTTTGCATGGTTTAAATGAAATGAATAAGCGAGCGCCTTACAGACCAGACGCAATCGGGTTTGATTTAAAAAGCATGCAATTTTTTAATACCTATGGTTTCAATGCCGTTCGATTAGGCGTGTTTTGGGCCGCAATTGAACCTATTCCGGGCGTCTATAACTTCTCTTATCTAGATAAGATTAAGCACACGATCGAGTTATTAAAAGACTATGGAATTTATACGCTCATCGATTTTCATCAAGACGGCTACAGTTCAAAATATAATAACGGATTAGGCGCACCAGTATGGGCGGCTCTATCTCCAACAGAAGAAGGTGTAAAACCAGGCTTTCCGGTTAATTTATTTGGTGGTCAAGATGGAATTAGTCTTGTCACTGATCGAAATTATGAATTCTTTTGGACAAATCAATCGGGTCCAGGCGGGCGAGATTTACAGAATTATTATTTTGATATGGTAAAAGTGGTGTCCCGATTTTTTTTACATACGTCAGGCATCATGGGTTATGAAATCATGAATGAACCCTTTCCGGGCGTCACGTGGTCAACCTGTTATGATGAAAAAACGAAATTTTCTGCTGGGTGTCCTCAATTCGATATCAATTTTCTTTCACCGTTTTATTCCTCTTTCGTCAGTGCAATACGATCCGTTGATAAAGATCGAATTGTATTTTATGAGCCGAATGTATTTTTTGACAGTGGCTCACCGACTTTTGTGATGGCTCCTAAAGATAATAATATCGGTTTTAGTTTTCATAATTATGATAACGATGATCCGAAACAAGTGTTCGATTATGCTCGTCAGCATGTAGCAGCCACGACTTCTGTGCCCTTCATGACTGAATTCGGTGCGGCCCTCGCTGATACGAGTCAATTAACGGAACTTGTTGAAATGGCTGATCAAGATCAATTGTCTTGGTTAGAATGGGCTTATACCAATAATCCTGGATTTAAGTTCGCTCACTTTCCTAAAATACCTGATGATCAGAGAGATCAAGGCATAGTCTATGATGCGACATTACCCTTAGAAGGTAACAATGTGAAATGGGATAGGCTACGTGTTTTATCGCGTGTTTATCCACAAGTGGTTGCGGGTAAAATTAGAGAGTATCAATTCGTTTTCACCTCTAAAGTTTTTACGCTACGTTACGATATAAAAAATGCGGCTGGGCAATCGATCTCTTCCAATCCATACAGTAAAATTTTTATTCCGCGTTTTATTTATCCGCTGGGTTATAAAATAAAAGTCGAAGGTGCGCGTGTTGTGGAAACACCTGATAAAAATGTGCTTATTCTAAAAAATAAAACTGAATCGAATGCGGTGAGTTTGATTATTTTTCCTGTTTGATCCGCATTGTCATCCTGAGTGAAACGAAGGATCTTCTCTATAACAAGAAGATTCTTCGCTTCGCTCAGAATGACAGTTGCTTAAGACACAGAACACCTTCTAGTCAGTGTTGATTCAATATTTTTAACCGCTTCTACTTTTTTATTTATTTTAAAAAGAAAACTTAAAATAGGAATGCTGCGATCATTGCCCGCAGGAGAAACTGACGCTTTTTCTTCTTCGGTTACCTCGTCTAACTTCAAATACGCTTTATTTGCCACAGGAACAGCTAATCCAGCGAATTGAAAATGGCTTAAGTCAGAAGCTGGAGTTTCTCTAAAATCACATTGCTTAATTTCTTGACCTGGTTGTAGAGGATAGTAATTATCCCTCTTATGATCTTTATAAAATTCTTGACGATCAATGTGATCAGGCATTTGCTCATGCGAACGTTGCAATGCATCAGCCGACCATAAAAAATATTTTCCAAATTGCGTGACGAGAAAATAATACTGATTATCTTTAAAAATATATCCCCAAGCCAATGCATAGTGCAGTCTTTTTGCTTGCGTATTACCAGGAAAACCATCTTCATTATCTGCCGGTAAAATCACAGAATGCCCTGTTTGAATACTTTTTTTAATGTCATCAATATACTTTTCACGACTACTTTTGAAAACAGCGCATCGTTCAAACCCAGCGATTTTTGCTATTTTTTCTAGGTTATAGATATCATATATTTCCCCAATCACCGTCAATTTATGTTGTTTTGCAATTTGACGTAACGAAGTGCCATTCTGGTTTTCTTTTTTTTCGTTCGCTGTCGGTTTAATATCATTTTTTCTAGCGGGCGTAATAGTTTGATCTGGATGACATAATGCGAGCGCTATTCCCAATGCATATAAACCGCAGGTATGACCACGTTGTTCTTTGGCCAATGGCGGATGAAGCGGAATATGTGATTTCAGAAGATCAACATTAGGTGACAAAATATGTTGAGCCAAACTTTTATATCCATTTTTTCCATATACTTTTAATAAAAAAGAAGGCGCACGGCTTGAAATAGTTTCTCCTTCTGATGTCCATTGCGAAGGTAAATGATCGATCGATATGCTAGTTGCTTTTCGATGCAAAGACTTAGCCATTTCTAAATTTTTTTCAACGCCTCGGCCAATTTGATATCGATAAACAAGATTATGGAGTGCGAGCGTATGATTTTGATCTGCAGCCAATTTAAGATAGGTCACGGCAACAACATCATTTTTTGGCGTGCCAAATCCATTTTGATAACATAGCGCAAGATGATATTGCGCATCTTTATAATTGCCCTCTGCCGCCAGCTTGAAATAGTTAAACGCTTCTCGTTCATTTAATTGAATGACTGTCCCGCTTTTATAAGCACACGCAACTTGATACTGAGCCTCTGTATGCCCTTGATCTGCCGCTAATTTGCGATAACGAAATGCTTCTTGTTCGTCTTTTTGTGTGCCTATCCCATTGTCATAATAATTTGAAATATAATACTCTGCAGCTACGAATTGCTGGTCAGCTGACTTTTTAAGATAACGAAACGATGCTTCATCATCTCGCTCCACACCTAAACTTCGCCTATAACAAATTGCAACGTGATATTGAGCCTCTTTATCACCTTGATCCGCAGCTGTTATAAAAGAAGATAATGATAGTTGATCAAACTGAGTTGTTGACGATGCCATTTAAGACCAATCATTCCAAATAATGAATGATCACATTATCATAAATCCATCAATAAATGAACATACTCTAGCCTGATGCGCTATCCCAATTGTCTCCCACACCTACATCAACCAATAAAGGCACTTTTAAGTTTGCAGCATCCATCATGTGTTTACGAATCACCTCTGTCATGGTATTCACATCTGCATCGGCAACCTCCAAAACAAGTTCGTCATGCACTTGCATAATCATTTTTGCATCGACTTTATTTTGTTGTAACCACAGATCAAGCGTAATCATCGCGCGTTTGATAATATCAGCCGCGCTGCCTTGAAGCGGTGCATTGATTGCCATGCGTTCTGCTGCTTTTTGTCGAGGAATTTGGCTTGAATGAATGTCTGGCAAATACAAACGACGACCATACAACGTTTCAACATAGCCTTTATCGTGCGCTTGAATGCGCGTATTTTCCATATACGCTTTGACCATCGGATAACGTGCAAAATAGCGATCAATGTATGCTTGCGCTGTATGGCGATCCATTCCTAATTGTTTTGCTAAACCAAATGCAGACATGCCATAAATTAATCCGAAATTAATTGCTTTTGCTGCACGACGTTCATCAGAAGTCACTTTATCAAGCGGTATGCCCAACACTTCTGCTGCTGTCGCTATATGCACATCCAGATTTTGCTCGAATGCGGTTAAAAGATTAGGATCTTCTGAAATATGCGCCATGATACGTAATTCAATTTGTGAATAGTCAGCGCTAATTAATTTGTAACCTTTAGGCGCAATAAACGCTTGGCGAATGCGTCGACCTTCTTTAGTGCGCACTGGAATGTTTTGTAAATTCGGATCCGATGAAGATAAACGTCCAGTTTGAGCGCCCGTTTGATTATACGATGTGTGAATACGATTTGTTCGTAGATGAATTTGTTCTGACAATCGTTTCGTATACGTCGTAATTAACTTACTCAGCATACGAAATTCGATGATTAATTTCGGTAACTCATATTCGTGCGCTAATTCTTGTAATACATTTTCAGCAGTAGACGGTTGTCCCGTGGGTGTTTTTTGCAACACAGGTAACGCAAGTTTGCCATATAGAATTTCTTGCAATTGTTTGGGAGAATTTAAATTAAATTCTTCGCCTGCTAGTTGAAATGTTTCTTGTTGAAGCTCGCCCAATCGCAGTTCAAGTTCTTCACTTTGTTTTTTTAGCATGACAGCGTCGACCAACACACCGTTTTGTTCTATACGCGCAATCACAGGCAAAAGAGTCATTTCAATTTCTTCAAACACGGTTTTTAATCCGGGTTCTTTTAACAGCTTAGGCCACAGTGTATTATGCAATTGCAACGTGACATCCGCATCTTCTGCCGCATAGGTTGCCGCGGAATCAATCGCGACTTTATTAAACGTCACTTGTTTTGCGCCTTTCCCTGCAACATCTTCAAATCGTATGGTGCGCCAGCCTAAATATTTTAGCGCAAGCGTATCCATATTATGATTATTACTCGTGCTGTCTAATACATAGGATTCAAGCATCGTGTCATAAGCTATGCCTTGCAAATAAATCCCGTGATTGGTCAACACTTCATAATCGTATTTAATATTTTGCCCAATTTTTTTTATCGCGGGATTTTCCAGTATGGGTTTTAATGCAGCCAATACTTTTTCACGATTTAATTGCAATGGTGCATTTTCATAATCATGCGTGAGTGGAATATAAGCTGCTTTTGCAGGGTGAATTGCAAAAGAGAGACCGACAATTTCTGCATCCATGTAATTTAATGACGTGGTTTCAGTATCCAACGCGAACAGTTCTGCATGAGATAATGCGTTTAACCACTGATTGAGTTGTTCTTCATTAAAAATGGTTTCATAGTCTGCATATTTTTTATGAGTGTTGTCTGGATTTTTTTCGATTAATTCAGCCAGCCAGTTTTTGAATTCAAGATCTCGATACATACTCATTAATTTTTCTGACTCAGGCAGCTTACGCTCTAAATCCGTAATTTTTATATTTAATTCCACATCCAATTTGATGGTTGCAAGTGTTTTGGCAAGTGGAAGTTGAGCTAGACTTGCAATCAAGTTTTCGCCTACTTTTCCTTTTATTTTATTGGCATTCGCCATAATGTTGTCAAGAGAACCGTACTCTAGCAACCATTTCACAGCCGTTTTAGGGCCGACTTGCGGAACGCCAGGGATGTTATCGACCGTATCACCGACTAAAGCTAAATAATCAACAATTAATTCGGGTGGAATACCAAATTTTCCATTAACGCCTTCTGGATTTAACACCGTGTCTGTCATCGTGTTAATTAAAGTGACGTGCGCATTGACCAATTGCGCAAGATCTTTATCGCCTGTTGAAATCAGTGTATCAATCCCTGTCTGTTCTGCTTGTTTGGCCAGTGTTCCTATCACATCATCGGCTTCTACACCTTCAACGCACAACAATGGAATACCCAAGGCACGAATGACATCATGAATCGGTTTGATTTGCTGTACCAAATCGTCCGGCATGGCTGGGCGATTTGCCTTATACTGTTCGTAAATTTGATCACGAAATGTTTTACCCTTGGCATCAAACACGACAGCGATCAATGTCGGATCATATTCATTGAGCAACCTTCGCAGCATATTGACCACCCCATAAACTGCGCCTGTCGGAAAACCTTTCGAATTGCTGAGAGACGGCATTGCATGAAATGCACGATATAAATAAGAAGAGCCGTCAACGAGGATCAATGGTTTTGTTGAATTTTTTGTCATGAGTAAAGTACACCTTAAAAAGTTCGAGGAAACTATATCAAATATGTGGGCTGTGGTACTATCTTGGATTATTTGGGAGAAGTGAGTGAGCGCAACGCTTTGGGAAAAATGTCTAAGTTGTTTGCAGGATGAATTTCCGTCACAGCAATTTAATACTTGGATTCGACCGTTACAAGTTGAGCATTTGGATCAAAAGCTCACGTTGTTCGCGCCCAATCGTTTTGTTTTAGATTGGATCAATGAACGATTTTTAGATCGCATTCGAGAGTTAGTTAATCAATTTAGTCATGCAGAACCTCCTGATATCTCACTTGCAGTGGGCAGCAAACGGGTTGATCCGATCAAAACTCAAGCAACAAACAGACCTCACGCGCCCGTTACATCGCATGCTACACATACGACGACCAAGACTGCGGAAACTGTGCCGAACTACCAAAGTAATGTGAATCCTAACTACACCTTTGATAATTTCGTTGAAGGTAAATCTAACCAATTAGCCAAAGCCGCTTCATTGCAAGTGGGCGAAAATCCCGCCGTCGCTTACAATCCACTTTTTCTTTATGGTGGCGTTGGATTGGGAAAAACGCATCTTTTGCATGCTATTGGCAATCAAATTATGCGCAATAATTCGAATGCGAAAGTACTCTATCTGCATTCCGAACGTTTTGTCGCCGATATGGTGAAGGCGTTACAAACTAATTCGATGAATGATTTCAAACGTTATTATCGTACGGTGGATGCATTATTAATTGACGACATCCAATTTTTTGCAGGCAAAGATCGCTCACAAGAAGAATTTTTCCACACCTTTAACGCCTTACTCGAAAGCCAACTACAAGTTATTTTAACGTGCGATCGTTATCCAAAAGAAATTAATGGCGTCGAAGAACGACTTAAGTCGCGCTTTGGCTGGGGATTAACCGTTGCTGTCGAACCGCCGGAACTTGAAACACGCGTGGCTATTTTGATGAGCAAAGCAGAAAAATCGCACATTGAACTTCCCTATGAAGTTGCGTTTTTTGTAGCTAAACGTATCCGCTCGAATGTCAGAGAATTGGAAGGTGCTTTAAAACGTATTATTGCGAATGCGCATTTTACAGGCAAACCGATCACACTGGATTTTGTTAAAGAGGCGTTACGTGATTTACTTGCCTTGCAAGATAAATTAATCACCATTGAAAACATACAAAAAACAGTCGCCGAATATTACAAAGTGAAGATTGCTGATTTATTATCAAAACGCCGCAGTCGTTCTGTTGCAAGACCACGACAAATGGCGATGGCTTTAGCTAAGGAATTAACCAACCATAGTTTACCGGAAATCGGTGATGCATTTGGTGGCCGAGATCACACGACCGTGTTGCATGCTTGTCGGGTGATTGCGGAGTTCAAACTGTCTAACCAGGATGTAGAAGAAGATTACACCAATCTCTTGCGAATCTTGACAACATAACCCTTTAACGAGCAGACCTATGAAAGTCACAATTACACGCGCAGCATTGCTTAAACCTTTACAAATGATCAGCGGAGTTGTTGAACGTAGACAAACATTTCCGATTTTAGCCAATGTGTTGGTGACAGTAAAAGAACAGAGCCTGTCATTGACTGCAACCGATCTCGAAGTGGAGCTGGTTGGAAGTGCGCCTTTAACCGAGATGTCAGAATCGGGATCCATTACTGTTTCAGCTCGAAAATTATTGGATATTTGTCGAGCGTTACCTGATATGTCCGTGTTAACTCTCGTATTAGAAGGAGAGCAACTTGTACTGCGCTCGGGCCGAAGTCGTTTTCTATTAACCACTCTTCCCACACAAGATTTTCCGAGCATGGATAATGGGCCTTTTCATACTGAATTTGTTATCAATCAAGATAAATTGAAAAAACTCATCGGCAAAGTGTATTTTGCCATGGGTCAGCAAGATGTACGCCATTATTTGAATGGCGCATTGTTTGATATTAACCAAGGCACCATGCGCTGTGTCGCAACAGACGGACATCGTTTAGCGATGAGCGGCATTAGTTCTATTGATACGGGTGATGCAACCGCTAAAGTGATTTTACCGCGCAAAAGTGTTTTGGAATTGATGCGCTTGTTAGATGCGAATACGGACGAAACAGCGACTGTTAACATTGGCGATAATCATTTTCGTGTCAAATCTTCCGACTTTACTTTCACGTCAAAACTTATCAACGCGCAATATCCCGACTATGACAAACTCATCCCACGCAGTATTGAAAATACGGCGATGGCGAGTCGTGAAGCATTGAAGCAAGCACTCACGAGAGCCTCTATTCTTTCCAATGAAAAATTCCGCGGCATTCGTTTGCAATTAGAGCCGGATACCTTGCGCATCATGGCCAATAATCCTGAACAGGAAGAAGCTGAAGAAATCATTCCGTTGGAATATCAAGGCAATCAAATAGAAATTGGTTTCAACGTTGCTTACCTGTTAGACGTGATGTCAACCATTGGGTCTGATCAAGTCCGTTGGTCATTTAGCGATCCAAGTGGTGGTGTATTAATCGAAGCATCTGAAAAAGATGATAGCTTATATGTTGTCATGCCGATGAGATTGTAAACGGTATTTTAATTCTTAAGGATGGAGAATAACTCTATGAAAGCCACGAAAAAACTTTTTTTATTATCGTCACTGTTTATCGTAACAAATACTTTCGCTGCTGAATTACATAATTTTGATCAAGTTAAATCAGTTGTAACAACAGGGAAATCAATACGTATATCCATCGATTTTACAAAATGTACGCCAGAAAAAAACGCTGTTACTCAAGACACAATGAATTTGGGTATATTTACACCTAACGAAATTATAGTAGATAGCAATGGTCGAATCGACGCGTCACTCATGCATTTTACGCTAAACGATCCGAATTTTCCTGACAAGCCCATTTATCAATTTGTAAGATATACACTGACATCAGATAATAATGTGAATTTAGCAACACAACTATTAGATGCGACAAATTATGCAAGCTTGAAAGATAAAGTATCATTTGATTGCAAAATAGATACTGGGGCTCACATTTACGTCTAATCATTTCCTTTTTCCCCAGTCATTCCTGCACACTTCTCTCCCGTCATTCCCGCGACTTGTCTACGGGACGACGTGGGTAGAGGATATATGAATAAAATTGATACTGATATACTGGATGCTAGTGCGTCTATGTTAGGTAATACGCTGAGAAAATTTTCCCACACATCTTAGTTTTGAAGTTGATCTTCCGCTGTACGTCATCCCGCGCATGCTTCTGGCATTAGTATCTACACAAGTCCCCTCCTTTGAAAAAGGAGGGTTAGGGAGGATTTTTAATAAATCATTTTTCTTTATATTGTTTAATAGATGAATAATGATTTTATATAAAATCCCTCCCAACCTCCCTTTTTCAAAGGGAGGGACTACTTGTGTAGATACTAATGCCAGAAGCATGCGCGGGAGACGCACAGCGGAAGATCAACTTCAAAACTAGGGCGTGTCCCTGAACCTTTTGTCAAAGCGAAAAATGAGGAAACCGAAAATTTTAGCCGGTTTACTCATTTTGCAGCTGACAAAAGGTTAGGGACACGCCCTAAGATGTATGGGAAAATTTTCTCAGCAGAATATGATGGATAACTATTAATTTTGTCTAGGAATTACCTAATAGCAATTCCCGCTTTCGCGAGAATGACTGTGTTTGATGGAGATTCAAACCTAGCGGTTCATTTGATTCAGCAACGACCCATAGTTGGAGACGATGATGACGATACACCATGTACATTTTCTTTAAACGTCCGCACTCTATCCACCATTTCCTCAGTCTCTGCACTAATGCTCTGATTAAAATTCTTGAAAAAATTAAAATCTTTGAGCGAAAGTTTATCATTTAAATAATCCTTCAATGTCATTAACGCTAAAATATCTAATTTCCCATTTTTGCATTCACTGTTTTTTTTCATTTTTTCGATTTGATCAGAAATATCCTGATCGAGCTGATTGAAAATTTGTTGCTGTATTTTCGGTTCAGAACGATGATAACCATCAGACTCCATCGGCATTTTCATTTCTTGCGTTCTTGAAAGATTAATTTCGTACTCCAAAAATTGTTTGATTTGCTCCAATCTTTCCGGAGACATATTTTTTCTATTAGGATTAGGTAAAATATCCTGCCCATTCGGATCGGTTTTTAAATCACGACCCAGTACATAGACTCCCCCATTATCAGGAAATCTTGGATTATTAAAAGTTCGTGTGCATTGCACAGCAAAAAGAATGTTTTCTCGCTTTATTTCTTTTACAGCGCATTCATCAGCAAAAAGCATACAATGATTTGAACGACGCGTTATTTTTTTATCCATTGCATCGAGCACTTGCTTGCCATGCGTATAAAAAAAAGAAGAGGGTGTATCTATCAGTAAATCTGTAGCCTTTTTCCTTTTAACGTCGATTGCTGAATGAAAAATTTTATCTTGATCCGCTTGGCTTAAATCAATATCGACTACATAAATCCACAGTATTTGGGTGGGATCTTCAATAGGGAAATACACCGTTGGCCTAAAACGCCAAGATACGGCTACAGCTGTAGTTGCATCAAGATCGCCTATCGTCCGATAAGAAATGTCATCCACAGAAAAACGAGGTATAAACCCATCGGTAAATATGACATCAGGTCCTCGAGAATCTCCGCGAAACCCCGTTCGATTGATTTCTTGAGGTGTTTCACTTTTTTCTTCTCTGGTGTTGATCATAAATCATCCTCGTGTCTGTTTGATTTTTAATTAACGATATGTTTGAATGATCCAGGGATTCAAACAAAAAGGCAACGGTATGCCCAACTTCATGTATACACTTCCTGATTTCGACGTCTTTTTAATTTTAATTGCATTCACGATGACGATTTCAATTATATTCATCATTATAAATAAAAAGTTTATTTATCATAAATTACGTTATAAAGACAATACGACCATCAGCAGTATTAGTGCTCTTATTGGAATTATCTATGGCGTACTGGTCGGTTTTCTCTGTCTTTATTTAATAACCAATCAGGATCATGCCTCACAAGCCGTACAAGATGAAGCAAATGCATTAGAAAATATTTTTATTCAAAGCACCTGGATGAAACAACCTTATCAAGGTGAATTGCAGCATGATTTGCTTCGGTATATCGATGAAGTTGTTAATAAAGAGTGGCAAGAAATGAATTCGTTTATAAAAATTGGTTTAACGGGTGACAAAATTATTTTAAAAATATTAGACGATGTAAAAAAATTCGAACCGCAATCTAAATCGGAAAGTATTGTTTTTGAAAACATGAGCAGATCCATCAATGAGCTTTCTAACGCGCGTCATGCACGCATTTTATTGAGTTATTCCGTTCTTGCGCCTGAGCTTTGGGAAGTGATTATCTTAGGTACCATATTAATTATTGCGGTCAACTATGCGTTCAGAGTCAGTTTATATTTACATCTCTTTGGGACATTTACTTTCGCTATCATGGCAGCCTCAATGCTTTTTTTGCTTGTGACGTTAGATACACCCTTTCAAGGTGAATTTGCCGTTACAGCCGATTCAATTAAAGATGTCGCTAATTTTATTAATTCGACTGCGTAACCATGCTTTTTTGGAACTTTCTTTGCTAATGTCTGAAACGCCTTCCAGCATTTCACTCGCTAATGCTAAATAGGAAACAGCACCGAGAGATTTTCCATCATATTGAATAATGGGTAAACCATGACTGGGCGCTTCAGCCAAACGCACATTGCGAGGAATAACCGTACGATAAACACGGCCTGGAAAATGTTGCATTAATTGCGCTGAGACATCCACTGCTAAACGATTACGACCATCAAACATCGTACGCAACAATCCTTCGATATGTAAGGTGGGATTGATGGTTGTTTGTATTTGTTCAATTGTATTCAACAACGCGGTCAATCCTTCCAATGCATAATATTCACATTGAATGGGAATTAACACAGAATGCGCGGCAGCCAAGGCATTGACTGTTAAAATACTTAATGACGGCGGACAATCAATTAAAAAATAATCATATTGATCTTCTGCTACGTCCAAAATAGTTTTTAATCGTAATTCACGTTGAGCTGCTTGCATCAATTGCACTTCGGCAACAATGAGTTCATGCGTCGTTGGAATTAAATCATAGCCGCCTTGTGTTTTAATCACGGCCTCGTTGAGCTTTGTTTCATTCAACAACAGATTTTTTGCAGAAACAGTAAAGTCAGCCTTACCAATACCGCTGCCAACCGTTGCATTTCCTTGTGGATCCAGATCAATCAACAGCACTTTACGTTTCATTCTGGCGAACGCGGCTGCCAAGTTAATACTGGTTGTTGTTTTTCCGACACCGCCTTTTTGATTGACGATTGCTATTATTTTTCCCACGTGTTCGCTCCTATGAGAACTAAATGCCTCTGCGCATCCAATCCCTTGATTTCTAACCTTTGCACACCTAACAACTTAAATTTATCGGGAATTTCACGGATTTCATCTTCCGGATAAACACCTTTCATTAATAAAAATTGTCCTTGTTGTGCCAATAAATGCTGTGTGATTTCTAACATTACCTTAATACTAGCGAAAGCACGAGAAAGAATGGTATCAAATTTTTTTTCGGTCTGAAATTGTTCGCAGCGTGCATGCACAACGTCAATATTTTTTAAATTAAGTTCATACATCACTTGACGCAAAAATCGAGTTTTTTTGCTATTACTGTCTAATAACACAAATTGTTTATCCGGAAACGCTAATGCCAGTGGAATGCCTGGCAAGCCTGCACCGCTACCTACATCAAGAATGTGCGTGCCTCCCACATATTCGTGAATCGATAAGCTATCTAAAACATGCAGTACTATACTTTGCTTTTCATCACGAATCGCTGTCAAGTTAAACACTTTATTCCATTGATGCAACAGATCAAGATAAGCAATTAATTTTGCTTCTATTTCATCTGTGAGAAGAATCTGGTTAGCGGCCAGCATGTCATGCAAATAGTTTTTCATGAAACCGCGGCCGATTTTTTCATATAAACTAACAGCAATGAAATTGCAGCAGGCGTCATACCTGGAATGCGCGATGCCATTCCAATGGTGGTTGGACGCACCGTCATTAATTTTTGACGTACCTCGGTTGAAAGTCCAATCACTTTATCGTAATTAAATTTATCTGGAATGCGCGATTCTTCGTTATGTCGTTGACGATTGATTTCATCGTGTTGACGATCAATGTATCCTGCATATTTAATTTGGATTTCGACTTGGTTTTGGGCAGAAACATCATTGATACCTGGACCCACTCCCTCGAGCGCCATTAAATCTGCATAAGACACATTCGGTCTACGTAATAATTCTTCTAAACGATACTCACGTGTCAACGGTTGTTGCAATACGATTTCAAGTGCCGCGGCTGTTTCAGTTCCCGGTCGCACCCACGTTGAAAATAGACGTTCTTTTTCACTGGTAATAAAAGCACGCTTTGTTTCGAAACGCATGTTATGTGTTTCGCTAACGAGATTTAACTCAAATCCTTTTGGCGTCAAACGTAAATCCGCATTATCTTCGCGCAGCATTAAACGATACTCTGCCCGACTCGTAAACATGCGATACGGTTCCTGTGTTCCACGCGTGATTAAATCATCGATTAATACGCCGATATAGGCTTCATCGCGCCGCGGTGTCCAGGCTTCTTTGTCTTGCGTGTATAAAGCCGCATTCATTCCTGCAATCAATCCTTGTGCGCCCGCTTCTTCATAGCCTGTGGTACCATTGATTTGGCCTGCAAAAAATAATCCAGAAATACATTTTGTTTCAAGTGACGGTTTTAAATCACGCGGATCAAAATAATCATATTCAATGGCATAACCCGGACGCGTGATATGCGCGTGCTCAAATCCTTTCATCGAGCGCACAAATTCGATTTGCACAGCAAAAGGCAAGCTCGTTGAAATACCGTTAGGATAAATTTCATACGTGGTCAACCCTTCCGGTTCAACAAATATTTGATGAGAGGTTTTATCCGCGAATCGCATTATTTTATCTTCAATGGAAGGACAATAACGCGGGCCTATTCCTTCAATAACACCAGTATACATCGGTGATTCACCCAATCCTGCACGAATTAAATCGTGTGTGTGCTCATTGGTGTGGGTGATATAACACGGAATTTGGCGCGGATGTTCGTCTATAGTGCCTAAAAATGAAAACACCGGTGTCGGTGTATCGCCATCTTGCTTTTCCATCACGCTAAAATCAATGGTGCGCCCATCAATGCGCGGTGGTGTCCCCGTTTTTAAACGGCCGACTCTGAACGGCAACTCACGCAGACGATGTGCTAATGTTTTTGCGGGCGGATCACCTGCACGACCACCCTCGTAATTTTGCAAACCCACATGAATTTTTCCAGCAAGAAAAGTGCCTGCCGTGAGTACAACCGTTTTTGCACGAAATACGAGACCCATTTGTGTCAGCACACCGGTCACGCGTTCCTGTTCAATCAAAATATCATCAACGGCTTGCTGAAAAATCAATAAATTTGTTTGTGATTCGAGCATTTGACGAATCGCGTGTTTGTACAATACCCGGTCTGCTTGTGCGCGGGTCGCTCGTACGGCAGGGCCTTTGCTCGCATTCAAAATACGAAATTGAATCCCTGCTTGGTCTATTGCACGCGCCATCGCACCGCCTAGCGCATCAATTTCTTTGACCAAGTGTCCTTTGCCGATACCGCCTATTGCGGGGTTACACGACATTTGGCCCAAGGTTTCAATATTATGGGTCAGCAATAAGGTTTTAGCACCCATACGCGCCGCCGCCAACGCCGCCTCAGTTCCCGCATGACCACCGCCGACGACGATGACATCAAATTGTTGTTTTAAATCAAGCATAAGTGGATTCGATTATAGATTATAAAAATGGTTTGATATTGTACTCGAAGAAGGGTAATGAGAGCAAAACTTACTGTCGCATTGATTTACGTAAGCACTTACGGTATAGTTTACGTAAATAAGGTGACTATATGACACATGAACAAACCCAAAAAATCACAGCACATATTCCTGTTAATTTATTACACGAAGCTCAGGCCGTAACAGGAAAAGGAATTACTGAGACTGTAAAAATAGCCTTAAACCAACTTGCACACGCTGGCTCATATGAAGCTTTGCGCAAAATGCGGGGGAAAATAAAGTTTTCTATTGATCTAGAGGACTTGAGAAAAGACAAATGATAGCTGCAGATACTTCTGTTCTAATAGATTATTTTCAAGGTAATAATAATACACAAACGGATAAATTAGATGAGGTCTTTATTCATCATTTATTAGTATTACCTCCCACTGTCTTAGTTGAAATTCTAAGCGATCCTTTTTTGCCAAAGAAATTTGTAAAAAAAATAGAAGAACTTCCGCTTTTAGAACTGACAGAAAATTATTGGCAAAGAGCTGGAATTAATCGATCTAAATTAATCTCAAAAAAATTAAAAGCTCGTTTAGCAGATACACTTATTGCTCAAAGTTGTATTGATCACCAAGTTCCGCTTATTACACGTGATACCGATTTTAAAAATTTTGTTAAATATTGTGGATTAATATTGTTTTGACATCGGAGGGATCTATGCGTTTTATTATTTTTTCTATTTCATTATTTTCTTTTTTCCTATTGAGCTTTGCTCATGCAGACGACTTTATTCTTAAGACGTCTGCTTTTTCCAATCTAGGTCGCATACCGGAACTCTATACCTGCGACAATAGCGGACAATCTCCTGACTTAAGCTGGCGTAATCCACCCGCGAAAACAAAAAACTTCGCGCTCATTGTGTCAGATCCAGACGCGCCTAGTGGTACTTTTTATCACTGGGTCATGTATAACATTCCCAGTGATACCAAACAATTGACTCGAGATATGAAACAATTTCCAGCCGGTACCTTGATAGGTAATAACAGTTTCGGCACATCCGGATATAAAGGCCCATGTCCACCAACAGGCGCGATTCATCGTTATATTTTCACGCTTTATGCATTAGATTCACAATTAAATCTTCCTGCTGATTCTGATGTAACCGCTGTTTTAAATGCAATGAAAGGTCATATTTTAAAACAAACGCAAATCATGGGAACGTATAGTCGGCGTATTAAGTAACCTAGTTCTTATAAATAAGTCCTATCATCATCCATCGTGATGCTTGACTTCTAAATGTTATAAAGTAACATTTGTTACTTTATAACATTTCTAGGAGAAAAAAACATGCCTGCCTGTTCTGGTCATAGCCATAATAACAATGAACCACCCGATCGTTGGACATACATGGCCACAGTCGGAGAAGCAGCTTCAAGTTTTTTAAGTGATGCATATTGGCTTGCAACATTATTTGATTTGGCAAGTGGTTGTCCTGAATTTGCATTCGGTCTCTCAACTTATGCAATCGGGTTTGGAGCAGTAATGGCATTATCAACAGCCTCTGGCGCTGCTTATTCACATACCATGTTAAATCTAAATGCACAGAATAATGAACATAAGCGTGAACACAATCATGGACACGGAGAAACACATGAACATGATGAAGTGAAGAAAGATGCTCCGATACTTAAGCAATAATCAAGGGCGCTAAATACGAATTGTAGATAAAAATGTAGGGTGAGCCCCACCCTACATTTTTTCTATTCTGATAACTTTCTGATCACATTGACATGTTGCGAATTACGTTTATCATTTCCACTCGAATAAAAATAAGGATTGAATAATTTATGACAACTTTACGAAAAAAATATACTCCCGATCTAGAAGAACTTGAGCAGACTGAACAAGCATATCTCGAAAACCTGAGAAAGTTACCCCCAGATTCTCCACTGCGAGAACAGATTAATCGTGAATATCAAACTGTAAAAACTGCCGCGCGAGAAGCAACAAAACTGTCCTCCTCTGCACAAATCTGCAGCGCATTGGATGAACTTAAAAAGAATAAAGAAAATTCAATAGAAAATCTAAGAGCAGTAAGGGCGAAAAAAGGAACACCCGAACAAGTAAATGCTGCTGTTGACGATTTTTTAAGTGCCAGCGCTTTGGTTAAAGAAGCAAAGAGACGACAAAGCACTTTAGTAACGCCTGCACAAACATCTGAAATAATGCAAGTAGATAAGAAACTAAATACTTTCAGAAAATAAAAATGTAAAAATTGTAGGGTGGATTAGCCCCATACGCGTCAAGCTAAGGAAAAAGTCATTTTAGATTCTCTGCCCTGGTTGCGTTCATTAGCCTTTGATATGTTGCCGGGTCTTTCTTTCGGTGCTTGTCCTTAAGTCCAAAATCTTTTAAGTCGCTTAAAAAATCCTTTAAGAACTTCAATAATCGATAGCTCGATCTTAATGAATTATAAAAATCTAAAATACGTAGCCGTAATTGTTTGTAAGATTTTCTAAAAGAAAGCTCTCTATTATCGTGCCATCTTGCCGGATTACACAAATAAAGCATCAAAACAATACATATTAGCTTTGCATAAAGCTCGCATAATACCCTGTTAATTTTTTTACCGCCTACTTTATCAATCCCGGCCTCGGTTTTGCATAACTTAAAAAATATCTCTATTTGCCAACGCAAAGAATAGACCAAATAAATTTGTTCATTTGCTAATATGTTTTCCGGCACATTGGTCATGCAAATTGACCAATGTGCCAACTCTAATGTTTCCTGTTTAGGTGTTTTTCCTTTTTTCTGCGCTAATTTTTTAATCTTGCGGATACGTTTTTCAACATCATCAGCAGCTAGGCGACGTGCAACCAATCTAATTGGAACTTTGTTTTTGCCTCTTTTTATCCTGTCTTTTTTTGTAAAAAAATCACCGGCATTGCGTAGAGTTTCTAGCAATGGGATCGGGTGATCGCTTTCATCAAAAATAGCTGTTTTAATTAGATAGCGACTTACAAAGTACCCACCTGAATTGTTTATCCGAATAAACGATTCTACTTTAAAATAGCCTAAATCCTGTAAATAGAGAGCTCCTTTTTTAATACTGTTTAAATGCCCTTTATAGCATTGATCATTTTTTCTAGCTTGGGTAATTTCCGCGTCAGATATTTGCCCATTGATGTAATTAAACAAAATTTGAATTTTAAGTCCTGCTTCTGAGGCGCCACCACCAAAGCCTTGATAAACAGAGCTCAA
>Ga0207068_1138_pt1 | contig 19870 bp, 15 predicted proteins | sample Alteio_BWMinCont_23_FD_153475 | JGI IMG/M metagenome (GOLD analysis project Ga0207068, IMG submission 153475) | Enriched cells from forest soil in Barre Woods Harvard Forest LTER site, Petersham, Massachusetts, United States -... | ecosystem: Environmental > Terrestrial > Soil > Temperate forest >... | reverse complement strand
GGAAGATGCCGGGAGCTGGCCGAAAACTTCAAATAGAATTGGAGCCGCGGTTTGTACCCCAATTAATCCGGGCCTTCCTTCCCCGTTTGCATTCCCAGTCCAGACTGCTACCACATACTCCGGAGAAAGTCCTATAGCCCATCCATCCCTGAATCCAAAGCTGGTTCCTGTTTTCCAAGCTATTTTACCGGAAGAAACATATTCCCTCCAGGATGCTTCTTCATCAGGGCGGTTAACCTCTACCATGGCTTCAAAAGTGACATAGGTAGAGCCAGCATCGAAACAGGAACTTCCGCTCACTTCTGGCTCTTGTTTGTATTTACTGCTGTCAGCTTTCAGGAACCAGGGAGGATGATAATCGTTGCGACTGTATTGCGAGGATGCGTTATATCTGTTCAGGGTCCTTGCCATAGAAGCGTATGCTCCCGCAAGGTCCCATAGCTTTGCTTCAGCACCTCCGAGGATGAGTGTGAGCCCGTAATTGTCGGCGGAGCGGGTGATGGTTGTCAACCCCACTTTTTGAAGAAGATCCCGGAAACGTTCGGTACTATAACGCTGGAGCAGTTTAACAGCAGGCACATTCAGTGACCTCGACAATGCACGCTTGGCTGGAACGGCTCCGTCAAAAGTCTCCGAGAAATTAAGCGGGACATAATTTCCGAAGTGTGTTGGAATATCCGGAATAAGGGTGTTGGGAAGGATTTGTCCGTCGCTAAGCATTCCTGCATAAAGAAAGGGTTTCAGGATGCTACCGGTGCTCCGGGGGGCCATGATAATATCCACATCATTTCCGTGATCTTTTCCCGGTTCTGTTTCCGTGTTTCCAATGTAAGCAATCGTTTTGCCAGTTTTCACTTCGATCACCAGGACTGCAGCATTGTGTATTTCATTTGCCAGGAGCCGGTGATGGTGTTTTTCAACAATGGCTTTCACTCTTCGCTGGAGTTCGGCATGCAGAGTACTCTGGATACGCCTTCCTTTTTGACCTTTAAACGCAGCAGCCCGTTCCAGTAACTGTGGTGCGTCATCAGGCAAGGCGAATGGTTTCCCGGGCAGAGGCTCCTGCATAGAGAGTTCACAGGTTTGATGATCTATTTTACCCGCATCACGGAGTCTGCGTAAAAGCCTGTCGCGTTTCGCTTTAAGCCGCTCCTGGTTTTTACCCGGATAGATCAGTGAAGGAGCATTAGGGAGAATCGCAAGTGTTGCTGCTTCTGCCCAGCTTAATTGTTCGGGCCCCCGGCCATAATATCTCCAGGATGCAGCATCCAGTCCCACCACATTACTTCCGAAAGGTGCATTAGAAGCATAAAGGGCAAGAATCTGCTTTTTACTATAGCGTAATTCAAGCCGGGTGGCTAGAATAAGTTCTATACATTTCTGATAAAGGTTTCTGGATTTACCTTTCCTGGAAAGACGGATGACCTGCATGCTGAGTGTACTCCCTCCGCTTACAGCCCGTTTTTCTTTTAGGTCCTGTTTAAGAGCACGGAGTAAGGCACCTGGATTGAAGCCCGGGTGTTGGTAGAAATGCCGGTCTTCATATTCTATAAGTGCAGATGCAAATTTCTCTGGCACTTTTTCATCATAAGGGAAACGCCATTGCCCGTCGGAGGCAATGCGTGCGCTTAGCATGATACCTTGATCATCTTCTAATACTGTGCTCAGCGGATCATGAAAGAGGCGGGAAGGCAGGCAAAAAACATACCAGATAAGGAGTAGAAAGATTAAAACAGCTGCCTTGCCTTTTTTTGTACGGAGAAATAAAAAGAGGCGGTTAAAAAGAGGCATGAGCAAAGGTAAGGTTTCCTGTTCACTGCTTCTCGAAACCAGTCTGGCCACGAACTCCTTTTCCGGTCAGTTTTAACAGGTAGTGGCCGGCCGGGAGTTTGCTCACATCAAATGTAAGGTCGTTCTGTCCGTTTATGATGCTGACCGCAGGAACCTGTTTGACCAGCTTTCCGTTGATATCAAAAATGGAAAGGCTGAGGTTTGTGGGTTGTGACATATTCAGTTTAATATTCAGGGGTCCGTCGGTAGGATTTGGATAAAGATTCAGTGAAAGGTTTTCGATAGCATTCTCCCTTATGTCATCCCCGCAAGCTCCGCCAATAGCGTCTGAAGCATTGGATCCGTAAATTTCAATATTACCGGTTCCGTAGTCTCCCCACACGGCATACATGTAATTTTGACTCAGAGCTAAACCCATAAAGTCATTCCCTCTTCTAAGCCCGATATAAGGTGAGGAGGGGGGATGACTCATCTTGAAATCCGGGCAAAAAGAGGCCCCCCCATTCTGTGATCCTGCCTGATAAATTTCAAAATTGGAGGTAGAGGTCTTGCCGGTATTACGTCTGTCTCTCCATGCCGCAAAGTACTGCTGGTTCTGCGGGTTGAATCCTCCCCATACCATATCCTGCCCTGCTCCGTTTCCAATGCTGTCGTCATTCACCCTGACAGGCGTTGTGTTCCAGCTAAGAGCTGCATCTTTGGAGTAAAAGCAAAGGATGTCGGGATCACCATTTCTTGCATCTACACAGCTCAGAATAATGTTGGAGGCATCCTGAGGGTTGGCGGACAAAACATAGCTTGGGTGATAAAGAGTATCAGAAACAGCGGAGTTGGCGGCAAATAGGAATGCGACTAGAGGATTGAAATGCGCTCCCCCGTCTGTTGATTTGGTACAGATCATTCGCGCAAAAACACTTTGAGCGGGGTGATAGGAAGCATAAGCAATGTATAAATTACCATCGGCGCCTACGGCAGGAACGGCCATAGAGTTGGTCACCTGGTCGGTAGGGATGCTGTCGTCAAGCTGCTTGATGGGGGTCCAGGTAAGGCCGCCGTCAGAGGAAGATTTGAGCCAGATATAATGCGGAAGAGGTCCGGCATAATAACTTTTGCTAGTTACATAAATTCTTCCGCTGTAAATACCGGAGGAATTATCGATTGCAATCCAGGGGCGATCAATGGGCAGATCGGCTGTTTCATGAGCACCGATTACGTTAACCGGATTGCTCCAGGTCTGGCCCTGGTTTATAGATTTTGATACCATCACGAATCCTGAATCAAGGGCCAGTTTGTAATCGATATAACAAATAAAAGCGGTGCCTGTGGTATTGAACTGTATGCTAACATCAGCAGAGGTGAAGTTGGAAGAGTGATGAGGCATGAGTGCAGGGATGCTCCAGGAGTGACCTGCGTTAACAGAATAGGCATAAGCAATAGATATCTGGCTGGGTCCTGTGGCTTTCATCCAGGCAACCACCACGTTGCTGCTGTTGGCCGGGTTTATGGCAATGGAAGGTTCTGCATCAAAATATGGATAGTTCGAAATATTAACATCCTGCGCATTTGAATAAAGAGAAATAATGGTCAAAAGCATCAACAGATAAATTCCTTTCATGATTTTTGTTTTAACATGTAATATCTTATTTAGATGAGATTAGCATTTAACAGCTTTCTTCTTCTTTTCCAGGCTTCCCCGTGCTTTCATCTTTTCAATATACTCTGGAGCGTAAGGAACCTTACAGGCGGTATTGCCCATATGGACAGAAACTTTTCCTATTTTCTTTGCCAGCCCAATGGCCTTCTCACTCAAAGGTTTCACGTATCCTCCAACACAGATCACAAATAGATTCATAGTTGATCTTACACGGTTGGGAGCTTTGTGGATTTCCTTTTCTATTCGGATCAGGAGGGACTCAATTTCCAGGAGGTCGAGTTTTTCATTCGGAATGCGGGATATCAGGTTTGCGTAGGTGCACCAGCCTGCCGCTGCAACATTCTCTTTCTTCGATTCCATCCACTCGAGGGAAAGCTCATGTCCGAAAGGGCTTCCGGATGCGACCCAAGGAACAGTATATTCGCTGATCATATACCAATAAGCCTGATCTGCCCACTTGTTCAGATCCTTTTTTGTCATCTTCAGATCATCTGCAATGAGACCTGCAAGATACATAGCATCGGAGATTCCGCTGTCGTATAATTCAAGGGCGAGTTCATGGTTAACTTTTACTTTCTTTACGATAGTCTTAAGATCTCCAACGGCTACGCCATAGAAAGGTTCTTTTGCTCCATGATTGATAAGTACTTTCTTGATAGATTCTTTACCAAGTTTTTTGAGTTCGCTGAGCACTTCTTTAGACGTCATAGCTGAATAGTTGAGTAAGTCTAAATGTATAAAAAAAAACACCTTGAGACTTGGCACAGGGTGTTTTTAACATATCATTAAAGAAGAGCAGGCTACATGGTCTTCAGCTCAGCAACAAGATCGGTAAGTGCCTTCTTTGCATCACCGAAAAACATGGATGCTTTGGGATCATAGAAAAGAAGGTTATCGATACCTGCATAACCGGCACTCATGGAGCGCTTGTTAATGATAATATTCTTGGCTTTGTTAACCTCCAGAATAGGCATACCATAAATAGGGGAGGATGGGTCAGTCTTTGCCGCCGGGTTTACCACATCATTTGCACCAACTACGAGTACAACATCTGTCTGTTCAAACTCGGGGTTGATATCGTCCATTTCCACAAGTTTCTCATAAGCCACATTAGATTCGGCAAGAAGCACATTCATGTGGCCAGGCATCCGTCCTGCAACAGGATGTATGGCATATTTTACTTCTACACCTCTTTCTTCAAGCAAAAGTTCAAGTTCGTGAATCACGTGTTGAGCCTGTGCTACAGCAAGTCCGTAACCTGGAACAATCACCACCTTTTTTGAATAGTTAAGAAGTACTGCCAGGTCGGCAACACCAATATCTTTGATAGATCCTTTTGCATCGGAGCCCGGTCCGGCAGATGCAGCACCTCCACCAAAGGCCCCGAAGATTACATTGCTCAGAGGGCGGTTCATAGCTTTGCACATGATCAGGGTAAGAAGTGTCCCTGCGGATCCGACCAGGATACCTCCGGTAAGCATTACTTTATTGTCATACAGAAACCCTCCGAAGGCAGCTGCAAGTCCGGTGAAAGAGTTCAGCAGGGAAATAACAACCGGCATGTCGGCACCACCGATTGGAATAGTAAAGAGCACACCGTAAATAATCGCTGCACCAAAGAGGGCATAAAGAATCATGTTGCTGTCGAGGTGGTTGTAGACAATATAACCGCCGAAAGCGAATACGCTGATCATAACTATGGTGTTCAGAATGTTGTAGGCAGGAAGGCGGATTGGCTGGCCCATGGTTCCATTCAATTTGAGGAATGCAATGACAGAACCTGAAAACGAAATACTTCCAATGATCACACTCAATACAATTGCAATGCTTGCTCCTGTATGACCGATGTTGTTATGAAATTCCATCAAGCCAATTAAGGCTGCACAAGCTCCACCCATCCCATTGAACATAGATACCAGTTCTGGCATCTTGGTCATTTGCACCTTCTTGGCAGTCATCCATCCGATGATGGTTCCGAGGAGGATTGCTCCGGCTATAAGTCCGTAAATCAAGGTAGGGACCTGGTAATTGATATCCACTATTCCGTCTTCTTTCTTCTGGAAAAGCACAATAGTACCGAGGATTGCGATGATCATTCCGGCTGCACCAATCAGATTTCCTTTACGGGCAGTCTTTGCATTTCCCATCATTTTTAGTCCCAGAATAAATGTAACGGAACCAATGAGGTAACAGATTTCAAGCAGGTTTGTCTTCATAAATACAGGAATCTCTAAATTATTTCTTTTTAAACATTTCAAGCATACGGTCGGTTACTACAAATCCACCAACCACGTTCAGGGTTCCAAGCAATACCGCAAGGAATCCAAGGATCAGTGCCAGCGTATTGTCTGGCTTGACATTCAGCATTACATAGATAGCGCCTACAATGACGACACCGTGAATAGCATTTGCTCCGCTCATCAGTGGGGTATGCAGAACGGTAGGGACGCCCCCAATGACTTCGATTCCCACAAATACGGAGAGTACAATAAAATAAAACATTTCCCGGTGCTGCCCGAAGAAACTGAAGATGTGACGGATGATTTCCATAATTAGGTATTGTTTTTGTTCGTTGAGGTTCTGTTCTGAGATTAAGCGGAAACGGATTTTTTAACACTTGGATGAACGGGTTCTCCTTTAAATACGATCAGTGATCCTTTGGTGATTTCTTCTTCCATTTCCCATTTGAATTTGTCTTTGTCTGCCAGGTGAAGAAGAAATGTTTGAATATTTTTTGCGTAAAGGGCACTTGCATTCATAGGAAGAAGTGAAGGCAGGTTACCTTCTCCGATGATGGTTACACCATGCTTCTGTACTGTTTTATTGAGTTCGCTTCCAACTACATTTCCTCCTTGTTCAACCGCCATATCAACGATGACTGAACCAAAGCGCATGCTTTTGACCATATCTTCGGTCATGAGTAAGGGTGCTTTTCTTCCCGGGATCAATGCGGTTGTGATTACAATATCTGCTTCCTTCACATGCTTTCCAACTAATTCCTGCTGCATCTTGAGGAATTCTTCAGAAACCCCTTTCACATATCCTCCTTCAATTTTAATAGAGGCATCTCCTTTTACTTCAATAAATTTACCTCCGAGTGACTGGATCTGCTCTTTGGTTTCGGGACGGATATCTGTGACTTCCACAACAGCCCCAAGTCGCTTTGCAGTAGCAATGGCCTGAAGTCCGGCAACCCCTGCTCCGAAAATAACGATTTTGGTAGGGCGGATTGTGCCTGCAGCAGTGGTCATCATCGGAAGTATCTTGCCGATAGTATCGGCTGCCAGAATAACAGCTTTATATCCTGCAAGATTGGCTTGTGATGATAATGCGTCCATCTTCTGGGCACGGGAAATACGGGGGATTGCATCCATAGAAAAAGCGGAGATTCCTGCTTTTTCACAAGCGCTGATTACTTCTGGAGAAGTTCCGGCAAAGAGAAAAGAAAGAAGGATCGCTTCCTTTTTCATTTTCGAAATTTCTTCCGGAGAAGGAGCGTTGACTTTGAGCAACACATCAGCATCACCGTAAAGCTTGTTTTTATCAGAAATGATTGTAGCACCGGCTGTGGTATAGGCTTCATCGGAGAAAAATGAACTCATTCCAGCCCCTGCTTCGATGAGTACTTCAAAACCTGCTTTCACAAGTTCTTTAACCACATCGGGGGTCAGGGCAACGCGATTTTCTCTGACTTTAGTCTCTTTGGGTACAGCAAGTTTCATGGCAGGCGGGTTTAGGTTTACGAAAGTAATAAAAATATTCAATTAGCGATACCTCGCCAGACGACACCCTTATGACCTCATCTTTCCTTGCCAAATTTCCGCCCTATAATGAGCTTGATAATGTCGGATTCAACGTATGGAGTAAGCCCTTTCACATATCCAATATTTATTTCCCAGAGAGGAGAAATATCAAGGTCGAAGGCCAGAGCTAACTGGTGTGGCTGATGGCTTAATTCGTCGAAATGATTGACCGGACCCATGGTATTATAATACTCCAGGCCTGCTTTCAACCAGTGAACAATTTTTACACTTAAACGGATATTAGGCGCAAATTGAGGGGCTTTCTGCTGGTTAACTCCAGAAAAGGAATAGTCAAAGACAGGATTGAAACCAATATAAATCCGGCCGATTGTTTTATCAATAATGGGTCTTATCTCCAGGGTCCAGGTGTCAGCTGAATAACGCTTATCCTGATAACCGAATTCCGCGGAAAGGCTAAGGCCTACCGGGAGCTTAAATGATTCCGGGACTGCCAAACGGGGCCGGATATGATTACCTACGTAGGCCGGGGCCATCCCTTCATTCCGTGTGAGAAACTGATAAAAACCAACCTCCAGCCAGGAGCTAAAACCATGTGTGATTTCAACGGTTTCATGAAGCGCATGATGTGTAGGTAGTACTCCCTGAATTGTATCTTTAAATCCGTTCAGGGTATAATTACTATGAAGTTCAACCATCGTAATCCCTTTTGGTACTAACGCAGACTCGTAAACCTGAATTTCATAATTGTCTTGTGCAAAGGCTGAACCTGAGATAATTAATAGAGCCCAAAATGAAAAATATTTAGACCTGGTCATAGATTTTCTAGAGGGGTGGAGACTCCATCTGCATCCCTGTAACATTTGAGTTTGTCTTTGAAAACGGACGATTTATAAATTGGTTTTCCAAGCAGCATCCTGGCGCACTCCTGAACTCCTTCAATAATACTGGGATGCGGATGCATCATATTTCCCAGCTCATGAATTCCTTTGTTCATGTGAATGAGCAGCGCTACCGCCTGAATGGCGCTGGAAGCATGTTCTCCGATAGCCCTCATACCAAGCACTGTCATTTCCTCATCATCCTCTACGATAAGCTTGAAGAAGCCAGAAGTTTTACGCATCGCAATGGCTCTCGGAATACACGAGTAATCAATCTTAGCTACCCGGAACGGAAGGTTTCTGGCTCTTGCATCCTGTTCATTCATTCCTACGGCTGCTACTTCCGGGTTAAGAAACATAATCGTAGAAATATTCCGGTAAACCAGTGGCTTTACCGGCGGGCCAAACATTTTTACAACCGCATGTCTTCCCTCACGTTCAGCGACGTTCACCAGTGCGATATTGGCTGTGATATCACCTACTGCATAAATATGAGGAATATTGGTTCGTGTATCCTCTTCTTTCACGTATCCCCTTTCATCCACCTCTACTCCGGCAGCCTCCAGTCCAATGCCTCCGGTATTCGGAATACGTCCGATGGAGAGAAGGGCTTTTTTAACGTGCAGGACTTCAGTTTTCCCATCCGGGTATTTTAATTCATACTCAACCTGTCCGTTCTTGATCTCAATTCGTGTGAGTGATGCATTTCGATGTATGGTAACCCCGTTCCTTTCCAGATTGGAAGCAACGATAGTGGCCAGGTCTTCGTCTTCAAACGGAAGGATGCGATCTGCTTTATCAATCAGGTAAACTTTGGTCTTTGCAAAATTGGAGAAGATGGTAGCATATTCGCAACCGATCACTCCTGCACCAACGATAACGAGACTTTCGGGAAACTCATCAAGGCTTTCTATCCCATCACTGGTGAAAATGATTTTTTCGTCGGCTTTGAGCGTGGGTAGTTGCCTGGGCCTGCTACCGGTGGCAACCAGGATATTGGAAGCATGAATGATTTTTTCTTCTTTCTTTTTAGAAATTCTGATTTCATGCGGCCCGGTTATGGTGGCGCAACCTTTTTCAAGTTTGATAAGCTTGCTGTGTGTAGCCCTTTGAAGCAGGTTAAGATGAACATTCAATTGGAATTTTCTTTCGAAGATGGCAGCCTCCACCACTTTTCTGGCATCCTTGAAGTCCATACTGTAATCAATCCCTTTTTCCTTCAGATCGCTGCGGGTGGAAGCAAAGCGGGTAGAACATTCCCAAAGGCTTTTGGAAGACAGGGCTCCATTAAACAACCCTGCTCCCCCAACTTTATCTTTTTCTATGAGCACTACGGTCTTGCCGAAATCGATGGCTCTCATGGCAGCAGCATAACCGGAGGGTCCGCCGCCTATGATACAGAGATCGTATTTTTCTTCGGTCATGAGACTGTTTTAAGAAGAATTTTAAGGTAAGCCCCAACTAGGAGGGATGAAGGTAGAAATAATCCCTAACTTTCGGTCAAATTAGAGCTCATGAATCTTGATGATTTCAGGAAGGAAGCTAAAAGAGCGGAAGGAGATACACGTAAACTGCTGGATAAGCTTAAACGTAAAAAACCTGGCGATCTGGATGCACAATTCGAACAATTTCATGAGGAGGCATTCGAGCATACTGACTGTCTACAATGCGGAAACTGTTGCCGGACCACCAGCCCGATTTTTTATGATAAGGATATAGAGCGGGCAGCAAAGGCAGTGCGGATGAAGCCTGGTGATTTTGTGCAGAAATACCTTCAGCTTGACGAGGATAAAGATTATGTTCTTAAAGAAACACCTTGCGCATTCATAGACGCAGAAAATTATTGCCTGATCTATGAAGATCGTCCCCTGGCATGCAGGGAGTACCCTCATACCAACCGCAAAAGAATGTTCCAGGTTCTGGACCTGGCCATGAAAAATTCAATGATCTGCCCCGCTGTGCTTGAAATCACCAAAAAGCTGAAGGGAATTTACAAGTAAATCCACGGTTTTTATTAGATTTGATTCAGTAATTTATAAGAAATCGCCACCATGAAAACAATCTATAAACTAACGGCCCTCATTGCCGTTTCCGCACTGATGATCTCAGGAGTGATCTATACTCATTCCAAAGGTGTTACTAAACTTATCGCCACCACGCCCGGAGAAGGAATGGACAATGATGCGCAAGACCGGCTGCAGTGGGAACTCCGCCGTCTGGCTGCCCCTGACGGAAAGATACCGGACAATATGCGGGCGAAGGAGCTCGCATTTGCTGCCACCCTCCCGAGTGACGTGAGAATCGGCAATACACGGACAAGTTTCACCGGTTGGATAAACCGGGGCCCCTGGAATGTGGGAGGCAGAACACGTTCATTCGGCATCGATAAATTAAATGAAAACAACCTCCTTGCCGGAACCCCATCAGGGGATATATGGCGTTCAACAGATGGGGGAGTTTCCTGGAATACGGTGAGTTCTGCTGCCATTTATCATGGCATTTCCTGTATCATGCAGGATCAACGAACAGGACATGAATCAACTTGGTATGCCGGATCCGGAGAAGGTTACGGGCAGTCTGCCAGCGGGGGAGCTGCATATTATCTAGGAAACGGGATGTTGAAATCGGTTGATAACGGAGTCACCTGGACTAGCATCGCTTCAACCTCTCTCGCCGTTCCCTCTGCCTTTACTTCGAACTGGCAGATCATGTGGAATGTTGCACAGGATAAACATAACAAGACTCAGAATGTGATCTATGCCGCCCTTTATGGTCAGGTTTTGAAAAGTGTAAATGGTGGAACCAGCTGGACGGGTATGAAATCGGGTAATTCCTACTTCACCGATGTGGCCGTAACGGACTCCGGTTCAGTTTATGTAACAATGGACAGTACCAGTGCACTCACTGTAAGAGGCATCTGGAGATCTCCTGATGGAAGTCTTCCTATGACCAACATAACACCTCCTACATTTCCAAAAGGCTACAACCGGATTGTAATGGGGATAAATCCAATGAACCAGAACGAAATTTACTTCCTGGCCAATTCCCCCAATCATGGGAAGCGAACTGTGAATTTCCTGGGCCAGCCTGAATGGAGCAGCCTTTGGAAATACACATACCTCAGTGGAAATGGAAGCGGAGCAGGGGGGCGTTGGCAAGACCTTACGGCCAATCTGCCGGATAACGGAACCTATTTCGATACTTGGTGCGTACAGGGATCCTATGATATGGTGATACGGGTAAAACCTACTGATTCGAATACGGTTTTTATAGGAGGGACCAATCTTTACAGGTCTACTTCAGCTTTCAGCGATTCATTGCATACCACAAAAATTGGAGGATACACCATTGGGGCTACGCTGCCTGTTGTCAACTCCTATGCCGATCACCATCCCGATCAACATGTCATCGCTTTCTTGCCTTCTAATCCCAAAGTCCTGTTTTCCTGTAATGATGGAGGTATTTTTAAAACAATGGACAATACTGCCGCAAGCATGACCTGGACCACACTTAACCATGGTTATGTGACGTCTATGTTCTATACTGTTGCGATGGATCATGCAACCTCCGGAAGTAATATTCTAATAGGTGGTGCCCAAGATAATGGTTCCTGGTATACGAATACCAGCTCTCCATACACGCCGTGGCTGCATGACTGTGGGGGGGATGGAGCCTACTGCGCGATTGCGGATAGCCAGAAAGCTTACTATTTCTCGATTCAGAATGGTAAAACAGTACGATCTCAGCTCGATGCAAATGGAGCGGTGACTTCCTTCCGGAGGATCGATCCGATCGGAGGGAAAGGTTACCAGTTCGTCAACCCATTCGTAATCGATCCCAACCAGAACAGCATTATGTATTTGGCAGGTGGAAAGAATATGTGGAGGAATGATAACCTGGATGGCATCCCACTGACGAATGCCTGGGATTCAATTACTACTAATTGGGTGAAATTTCCGGACACCGTAGCTACGACAAACTCCACGATTACAGCTGTTGCCATTTCCAAAACACCTGCCAACCGGCTCTATTATGGAACCGATGTGAAAAGAGTTTACCGGATTGACAACGCAAATACCGGGGTCCCTGGGCCTCCAACAGATATTACCTATGCCGGGTTCCCTGCCAGCGGATTTGTGAGTTGCATTTCCATTGATCCGAACAATGCGGATAGGGTGATGGTTATCTTTTCCAATTATGGAGTATACAGTATATTCATGACTACCGATGGAGGAACCACCTGGGCAAAAGAAGGGGGTAATCTGGAGCAGGATACCTTGGGTGGAGGTAACGGCCCTTCCGTACGTTGGGCAAGCATGATCCCTGTTAGTGATGGATATGTTTATATGGTCAGCACATCCGTTGGTCTCTATGCAACCGATTCTCTGAACGGCGTTAATACCGTATGGGTTCAGCAGGGCGCGGCCTGGCCACCTTCTGGTTCCGCTCCGATCGGTAACAGCGTCTGTGATATGACCGACTATCGTCAGAGTGATGGAATGGTGGCTGTTGCGACTCATTCAAGTGGGATTTATTCAGCAAAAATTACCAGTGTTCAGGATATCACCACTGTTAAAAATAATTATTTTATGAGCTTTGGGTTGAAAGCTTACCCGAATCCATTTACAAGTCAGTGCACGGTAGATTATACTCTGAGCCAAAATTCCAAAGTGAGGATTATGCTTTACAATGAAACAGGTCAGGAAGTAAGATCCCTGGCTCAGGCAGAGCAAAATGCCGGTGAGCATACGCTTACCTTTAACAGGGAATCATTAGCCCAAGGAGTCTATTATGTAGGGCTTCAGGTTGGGAATACAAATGAAACGAAGAAGCTGATGATCATCCGGTAAGTTATGAATGGATTTGATTATTATTCCTGGATTATATTGCCATTGTTGATTTGCCTTTCCAGGATATGCGATGTGACCATCGGTACCCTTAGGCATATCTTCATGCATAAGGGAATGAAGAAAGCGGTACCCTTGCTTGGATTTGTAGAAGTGCTTATCTGGCTGATTGTAATCCGGCAGGTTATGAAAAATCTGGATAACTGGATGTGTTATATCGGATGGGCGGGTGGGTTCTCTTGTGGAACGATGCTTGGGATGTATCTGGAGGAAAAGATGGCGCTGGGCTTGCAGGTCATTCGTATTATCACTAACCAGGACTGCCATAAACTTATCCATGCGCTGAAGGAATCACATCATGGGGTGACTATCGTTGATGCTCAGGGTGCGATGGGGCCGGTAAAGATGGTATTTACGGTAGTACAACGTAAACAGGTAAAAGAAATCGAGAACCTCATCGGAGAGTATACTCCTGCTGCATTTTACAGCCTCGAAGAGATCAAACACGTAAAGCAAGGAGTCTTTTCTGCCGGAGGCACTAAGTTCCCGGGGATTGAAGGCTTGTTTTCGCTCCGTAAGGGAAAGTGATCAGAATGGATATCCAATCCCAAAGTTCAGAACCGTTTTCGTGAGCGGTCGTTTATCAAACTCCCAGCGATCATTTACAGGAGCACTAGGATCACGAAGGGGAACACCTGCATCCAGACGGATGATAAAGAAATCAAAATCCAGACGAAGTCCTGCTCCCGTACCCACAGCAAATTCCTTATAAAATCGATTCGGGTCGAAATCACCTCCCGGACGGCCAGGATCGGGGCGAAGGAGCCAGATGTTTCCTGCATCCACAAAAATGGCAGCATTCAGCATCTTAAAGATTTTGTAGCGGTATTCAATATTTGCTTCGATCGACATATCCCCGAGCTCGAAGAGTGTTCCTCCGGAATTGTAAGATCCGGGTCCAAGGGTTCGGGCTGGGAAGGCCCGAATGCCATTCGGACCGCCTGCATAATAACTCTTTTCAAAAGGTAAGGTGGTTAGATTATGGAAGGGAACACCCAGCCCTGCTGCAGTTCGAAAGACCAATTTATTTGACTCCGTCTGCAACTTATAGTAACGTAAATCAAATCCGCCTTTCACATATTGCGAAAATTTGATCTGTTCAATCCGGTAGCTTCCGTTTGTATCTTTCGGTATATCGATTATGTGAAGGCTGTTAGACAGTTCAGCAAGGGAACGGAGCACAGTACCGGATGATTCGAGGTCAAGGCGGAAGTAGATATAATCTTTCTTTGTTTTCAGTTGTTGATTCGTGTAGAGGTAAGTCCACCGTGTATCGGTCGTGATATGGCTCTGGAACTGCGTCTTCAGGTAAAGGTCATTATTGGTATTCAGATAATTCTGAAAAGCGGGGTCGATCTTCAGGAGACGGACAAAGTTGACTTCGAAAGGGAAGAGGGTAAATTTCTTAAAGAGACCTTTTCTCCAGTCATAACTATAGCCAACGTTCAGGATGGAACGGGTAAAATCAGGACGATGCTGGAAATTATAATAGCTCGTGAAGGTAGTACGTGGGCTGGCTGATTTACCTACCGGGAACAGATTGAAGGGAAAGAGCGGGCGCGGAACATACAGGTTGAACTCTGGTCCGTATTCAAAGGTGTTAAAAGGTAAAAAAGTTTTTTTGGTTTGTTCTGATCCGATATTTGCCACAAGCTGCTGCACTTCCAGGGCTCCTTTAGCTTTTATTTCAAAGACTTCAGCTCCTCTGAGCGCATTCTTATTCTGGTAAGCCACACTACCATCGACCCCCAGGTTACCTCCGGTATTCGTGCCTTCCGCTCCCAGGCCAAGCGTTTGTTTAGCTACGGGACTTAATTTAATAAAGCAGTTCAACAAACCATCGTCCGGATCGTCGGCCAGAGAAAAGTCGATAATGATTTGCTTAAATGCTCTCAACTGTGCCAGACGTTTGTAAGTATCTTCACTTTTTGAGATTTCATATTCCTCCCCTTTGTGCATGTAAATAGCATTCTCCAGAACCCCGGTTTTGTATTTAAGTATTTTGGAGAACAGAAAGGTGAACCCGTTCTTCGTTCGGAAAGTGTCCCGGGCTTGTATGGTATCATTACGGCCCTGATAGTCGGTGATTATATAAATGTCCTTTATACGATACCGTTGGTGATTTTTTTCAACCGTAGAGTCTCCGGCCAGGTTAGAGGTAACCGTCCTTCGTTTGATTCCCAGAGAGAGATCCAGCTGATGGCTCTTTAGTGCAGTGTCCAGGTTATAATAGATATACTCCTTATCAAAATAATAATACCCGTTGTTCTTTAGCATTTTGGTAATCCGGTCCCGCTCTTTCTGAAGAAGATCAACGTCCAGGTTTTGCCCGGTTCGAATAAGGCAGCGGGAGGTATCCGCCATGACATATCTCGCTACCGCACTGTCATCAAGTTCATAGGCAATATGTCTTATCTTATAAGGGGCTGGAGTTTTGATGATATAGAAGACCTTTATTTTTTGGCCTTTAATCGAGAAGGAATCCTTTACAGTATTATTGAAATAACCTTTATTGTTAAGATATAAGCTGATCTGCCTAGATGATTTCCGCGTTCCGGCAGAATCGAAGATGCTGGGTTCCTCTCCTATATTGGCTACCCATTCACGGAAGGAGAGCTTGTCTTTACTTTTCAGCTTTGGAGCTTTTTCGGCTCTTCCCTGGGCCCTTCGTTTTTCATTCCGGATCAGGTTATTCTCCTTTCTATGTTCATTGATCGTATCAATCCTCGCTTCCCTTCGCAATTTGTGAGCCTTTAATTTATCCTGATTGACGAGATTATAGATCTCCAGATAAAAGGGATAAAAGAAGAATATTTTCCTGTTTGGCTTCTGTCTGATATAAGTGAGTATTTCATCCTTATTCAGAGCGGTATTGGTTGTGCGGATGCTGTTATGCTTGAGGAGGAGCTCGTTATCTTTCAGCTTTCGGGCACTCCCGCAGCCTGCATAAATGAAGATCAGCGCCAGGCAGAAAGAGAGTATGCTGTATTTCCTGGCTTTATGCACTAATTTGTTTGTGTTTATCGGGGTTTTGGTATTTTTGCAGGAATCTGATTATATTCCCTTTCAATATTCAAAGATAGGCAGGAAATTATATCTAATCAGATAATCATAAGCCGTAAAGTTCAGGAAAAAACAGAATTTCTCATCGAAGATGTTAGCTAAAAACGAGGCCAAATTCATCAATTCTCTTAAGCTGAAGAAAAACAGAGACCAGGAGGGTCTGTTTGTGGCTGAAGGAGTAAAGATTGTGAATGACCTGCTGCATTCAGGAATGAAGGTAAAAACGATATATTCCAGCCGAAATTTCCAGCTCTCCATCTTTAACTATCATATTGATGTGATTAGGATCAAGGAAAGTGAACTGAAACGAATTTCTTCCCTGAATAGTCCGAATGAAGTCCTTGCTATTTGTGAAATTCCTCAATACAAGCTGGACCATGCTATTCTCGGGAAGCAACTCAACCTGGTGCTCGATACTATTCAGGATCCAGGCAATCTGGGAACGATCATCCGCATAGCCGACTGGTTTGGAATTGAAAGTATTATCTGTTCTCCTGAAACAGTAGAGGTCTATAATCCCAAAGTGATTCAGGCAACGATGGGGAGCATTTCGAGGGTGAAAGTCCATTATACAGAGCTGCCGGTTTTTATGGAAGCCCAACAGAAACAAACAAAGCCAGGAGAAAATTTTGCAGTCTATGGAGCTGCTCTGGATGGAGAAAATCTCTATGAAACAGATTTAAAGGCTAAAGGTTTTGTGGTTATCGGGAATGAGTCAAGAGGAATCTCATCCGACTTGCTGCCTTTTATCACTCATAAAATATGCATCCCGTCTTTTTCATCACCCCTTGCCGGATTGAAAGCCGGTATTTCATCAGCAGAATCATTGAATGCTGCGATTGCCACGGCTGTCATCTGCTCCGAATTCAGAAGAAGGCTTAAATAAGAGGAACCCACTAGTCCTTCTGAAGGAACGGATATCTGTAATCCACAGCCGGTACAAATACTTCCTTGATGGTACGCGGAGAAACCCAGCGCAGGAGATTTATTTTAGCGCCTGCTTTATCATTCGTTCCCGATCCTCTTGCTCCACCGAAAGGCTGCTGACCTACTACAGCTCCTGTGCACTTGTCGTTGATATAGAAGTTCCCGGCACTATTGACAAGTTTTTTTGTTGCATGCTCAATTGCATAACGGTCTTGTGCAATCACGGCACCGGTCAGTGCATAATTCGAGGTGGTGTCAATCACTTTCATGATGTCGTCGAATTTTTCAGCATCATATACATGGAGTGACAGGATAGGGCCAAAGAGTTCTTCGCACATCGTAACATATTTCGGATCTTTTACTTCCAGAATAGTTGGTTCAATGAAGTACCCCTTGCTCTTGTTGTAGTTTCCTCCGGCGATGATGGAAACGCCTTTGTCCTTTCGAGCCCGATCTATAAATCCGGTGAGTTTATCAAAGGATTTTTCATCAATCACCGCATTGATGAAGTTGGTGAAATCTTCTGTAGGGCCTATCTTCATAGATTTGAGATCGGCAAGTAATAATGTTTTTACTTCTTTCCAGATGTTGGAAGGGATGTAGGCCCTGGATGCGGCAGAACATTTTTGCCCCTGATATTCAAATGCGCCACGGGAGATGGCTGTCGCCACAGCGGCTGGATCAGCACTCTTGTGTGCCAGGATAAAATCTTTTCCTCCTGTTTCGCCCACAATGCGGGGATAGGATTTGTAAGTATGAATATTGGTTCCGATGGTTTTCCAGATGCTTTGAAAGACTTCGGTAGAGCCGGTAAAGTGAATGCCTGCAAAATCCTTGTGAGCAAAGATCACCTCAGCGGCATCAGGCCCGGAAGGATAAATAAGATTGATAACCCCATCAGGCACTCCTGCCTTGCGGAATATTTCCATCAATACATTCGCTGCATAAACCTGGGTATTGCTTGGCTTCCATACCACCACATTGCCCATCATGGCACAAGAGCTGGGCAGGTTGCCGGCTATTGCGGTAAAGTTAAACGGTGTCAATGCATACACAAAACCTTCAAGCGGTCTCCATTCCAATCTATTCCAGACACCTGGGCCGGAAGCGGGTTGCTCTGAATAAATCTCGGTCATGTATTGTACGTTATAGCGCAGGAAGTCGATTATTTCACACGCAGAATCAATCTCAGCCTGATAGGCGTTCTTGCTCTGACCAAGCATGGTAGCAGCATTAAGCTTATAACGATAAGGGCCTGCAATCAGTTCGGCTGCTTTCAGAAAGATAGATGCTCTATGTTCCCAGGAAAGCGCTTCCCATTTCTTCTTGGCAGAAAGTGCTGCATCAATCGCCTGTTTCACATGCTTTTTATCACTCTTGTGAAAATGACCAAGCGTATGTTTGTGGTCGTGAGGAGGAGCCAGCCTGATTTTATTTCCGCTGCGTATTTCCTTCCCTCCGATATACATAGGGATATCCAGGACTTTGGAACGGAGTTCTTTCAGCGTGGCCTGAAGTTCCTTTCGTTCAGGGCTTCCGGGAGCGTAGTTTTTAATCGGTTCGTTGTGGGCGGCGGGTACTTTGAAGATTCCTTTAGGCATATAAAGAGATTTTTGAATTTAAGGATTTTTGAATTTTAGGATTTTATGGGAGCAGGTTGAGCGGCAGTGCGGTAGCGAACTTCCAGGTTATGGATTTCGATCAGTGGTTTCAGGAACTCTTCCAGGTCATAGACAGAGAGTTGTGATGCAGCATCACAAAGAGCCTTCGATGGGTCAGGGTGAGTCTCTACAAAGATTCCGTCTACTCCTGAAGCAACACCTGCACGGGAAAGCACCGGAAGAAACTCACGGGCCCCTCCTTTTGCATCCGCACTTGGAATGCCATACTTACGGATGCTATGAGTGATGTCAAACACCACCGGATATCCTATACGGTTGAGATGGTAAAAGCTCCGGGGATCAACCACCAGATCGTTATACCCGAATGTATAACCTCTTTCGGTGAGGATGATTTTATCATTTCCCGAGTCCACGCATTTGGATACCGGGTTCTTCATATTCTCCGGAGCCAGAAATTGCCCGTGTTTGATATTGATGACCTTGCCTGTTTTAGATGCAGCTTTTAAAAGATCAGACTGCATGCACAGGTATGCCGGAATCTGGATGACATCGCAGATTTCTCCTGCAGCGGCAGCCTGATCGGGGTAGTGAATATCGGTAAGGATAGGGAAGCCAAATTGCTCCTTTACTTTCGCGAGTATCTTAAGCCCTTTAACGAGCCCTGGTCCATCATAAAACTGAAGATTGCTGCGGTTATCTTTCTGGAAAGAGCTTTTGTAGATGATCTTGATCTTCATCTTTTCAGAAACTTCCTTCAGCTTCTCCGCCGTCTTCATCATGATACTCTCTTCTTCAATCACGCATGGACCGGAGATCAGAAATAATTCATCCGATCCGCATGGGATGCTTCCGACATTAACAATTTTCTTTTTCATGGTTTTGTTTAAAGACGTTTATACAGATTTTTGATCAAATCAATGGTAATGGTATTCTTCCAATCCGGCCCAATTGCATGGATCCACATATGTGGAAGATTATAAGCCACGTGTGCCATATCCGTGACCTGCTGGTCACTCCACTCCTTTGACAGATGTTGAGGAAGATCTATTTTGTGTTTTTCAATCATCACCTTGAATTCCTTTACGCCCTGAGGGTAATAATCTTCGAGGTGATTGAATGCAATACAGTTGGCATAGCAGTGCCTGGTTCCGAGTATTTTTGAAAGTCCATAAGAAAGGGCATGACAAACACCTACCTCCGAATAGGTAAGGCTAAGGCCTCCCATGAGTGATGCTACCATAAGCTTCTCATCATTAGCTGCATT
>Ga0207068_1149_pt1 | contig 19928 bp, 21 predicted proteins | sample Alteio_BWMinCont_23_FD_153475 | JGI IMG/M metagenome (GOLD analysis project Ga0207068, IMG submission 153475) | Enriched cells from forest soil in Barre Woods Harvard Forest LTER site, Petersham, Massachusetts, United States -... | ecosystem: Environmental > Terrestrial > Soil > Temperate forest >... | reverse complement strand
CATGCATGGCTGTTGCGGTAAGCGCAACTGGAGTGGCGGTGGTTCCGAATTGGCTGCGAAAGCGCTGAAAAATGTCCAGCTGCTAAACAGACCCCAAGAACGCCGTTTGGTTGTTGGTTGCCACATTCGACGAGATCGACGCTTTGGGGGCCGCTATCCGGAATTTCAGGCATGGCCGTGGTCCCGGGCCAAACTGAAACGAGCGCTTAGACGAGACCAATGGCCCGGCCTGCGACTCCTACGCCAAGCCAAAGAAGCAGTGAGAGAATTGCGGCGCCTCTCGTCCAAACAGGGATGACTTCAGTTTTGTTCTTGGCGGTCTTTATTTGGATTACAAAATGGACGACGATGCCGATGACCAGCAGAAGAATCTTAATGCGAAAAGGCCCGCTCTCGTAGTATTTCATCGGGTCCGTGGCAACCAGAAGAACGCCGGAGACCACCATTAGGGTTAGGCTGCCAAGCAACAAGGGATACACCGCCTGCGCGACACTCGCCGCCGGCTGGCGCTTCAACCCGAGTCCCAGCAATCTTAGGTCTAGCGTCAAAATTGTTCCACCCAAGATTGCGAGAGCCAAGAGATGTCCCACTTCAACGATGGCAAACCCCCAGGTTGAGTCGCGCATGGTGCAGCTGAGCCATGTATGGCTGAACCATCGAAACAAGTGCAGAAATGACATGTTTGATTCCTCGGTATGTGCATGCGGCGAAAGATTTTGTGCCAGCGCAGAAGTCCGCTCGAGTCCTTTACAATGAGCATTCCCATGCGCGTCAGTGAAAATACGCAATCGCCCGTCCGGTGATGATGATGCCGCTCCACAGCGTTAGCGAAAGGAACGCCGCCGCTTTCGCACGGGTTGGGGTGACCGGCGCTAACTCCCATGTGGATACTCTGCGGTAAATGGTGAAATGAAAGATCAATGGATTCAATCCCGCTAAGAGCAGCAGCAGCAGTTTGATACGGAATGCCGGATTTCCATACATCTTCTCCGCCTCCGCCCAGAAGAGAAGTAGTCCGGTCACCAACATGATGATGAACCCCAGCCAGGTCCAGGGCAGAAGCTGCCCTGCGATTTGCGAAACAGGTTCACGCTTCAAGAGCAAGCCCAGCAGCCGCAAATCTACGATCACGACTGTGCCAACCAGCAGCACGGTGGCGAGCGTGTGAATAGTCTCGATGATCGGGTACACGTATGTTGATTCACGGATCGCCGTCCCTAAGGACGTGTGGCAGAGCCATTGGCAAAAGTGCAAAAGAAGGTGCATGATCCAAACCTCGTCTTTGGGTGGCCGCAGGAAAAGAGATCCAGTTAACGCGAATACACACCAACCGGACCTCTTTCAAGTGTTTGCTATCGTTCGGTTGGGTCGGCGCCATCTCTGGGCGCGCCGGTGCCGGATGATCCGGCAAAAAGCTCCCGGCCATCGGGCAGCGTGATGCTCCTGCCGTTAGCTGTCGCAGTGCCGTTCTTGGCGCGAAAGCCTTTTACCGTAAGCTCAACTCCCAGGGGAAAATCTTCCTTTCGTAAGCCGCGTCGCAAAAGCGCGTTGGGGCTACCGGTCTCGATCGCCCAATTCACCACCTTGCCATCTGCTCCCGTGACGTCGATGTAAATCCACCCGTGGGGGTTGATCCACTCAAGTTTGGTGAGCTTTCCTTTCAAGGTGACGGGTTGATTGATGTCATATTCGGATGAAAAGGAATGATGGGCAAAGACCGGGACTGCGGTCAACAGAAGAAGCACACAGATGAACAAGCTAAAAATCCTGTTTTTCATGGCAAATCTCCTTGGCTGTATTTCTGTTTTATGTGTTGGAAAGCGTCACCGCGCGGATCACTCTGCTTCGACATGTTTTACTGCTTCTGCTTCACCGTATCTGCCTTGGCGCTATCGTTGAGACGCAGCATTTGTTCGACATTGCGTTCTCCTTCGTGGCACGTTTCTTCCCAGTATTCGTAGTTCTTTTCTCGCTGGTGGGACCGGACAATGACGGCGGCGATCTTCCAGGTTTGCGTGTAAACGGCCGGATCATCGATTACGGCTTCATACTTGATGGTCTTAGCGTCCGAGAACGTGAAGCGCTCGACTACGTGAACGGCGTCCGTGGCAAAGTTGCCTACGTTGTCCAGGCGCGACTTTGAGTTAATGTTAGTCACGTCAACCACGAGGGTATTGCCTTCCCAGTGGCCGCGAGAGTCTCCCATCCACAATTTGATATTGGATGGAACGTGAGGCCGTCCGTCTAACGGGATGACTCGGTAGGTGTGGTTCTGTTCGTACACGATGAAAACGTACCCTGGAGTTTGCGTGATCTGGAAACCGGTCCAAAAAAGGTTGCGGGGCACGCCATCCGGCAGGCAGCGGGCCTGAGGGTCTACATACTCTTGTTTGGTAGGTTCGTCGACGTGGGCCGCGATATCTTGCTGTTTGGCCGCCGCCCAAGGCAGATAGGGCACTTTCCCATCCGGCGGATCTACAATTCTGCTCGGCTTTTTTGCCCGAGCTATGCCTTTGTGCTCATTCAGCAGTTCGCCGAGACGTCCTCCGCCTCTTCGCGGGTCGGTCAGGTCATAGGTCCCACCGACTGTTGCCTCCCAAAAGCCCTGGACATCCGGTTGACCGTCTGGAGTGTGTGATGGAGTCCAAGGGGTGGCCTTCGGCGTTTGGCCGAGAACAACCATTTGAATGAGGAACAAGAGAAAAGTAAACACAAGAGAACTTTGTTTTGCAAACGAGGACATTTCCATTTTGAGCAATCCCTTCATCTCTCTACGGGTAGTACTTCTCCACATCGAAGCCGTAGCATTCGTACTCGAGCAATTGGAAATTCTTCTCTTTATGGCGGTAGAGCACCAAGCTGATTTTCCATGGCTGCGCGAACACTTTGGGGTCTTCGATGGTTGCTTCATAGTTGATATGGTCGGCGTCAACCGGCGTGTAACGCTCTATGACATGCAAGGCATCGCTGTGGAAATTGCCGGCGTGATCGAACCATGTCTGGTCGTTGAAATCAATCGCGTCAACCACCAGGGTGTCATTCTCCCAATGGCCGCGCGAATCACCCATCCACCAATCGATATGGCCTGGAGGATGGCTGCTCCCGTTCGTAAAGATGACGCGAACGGTGTGGACGTACTCGGATAGAATCGTCAACTGCCCGGGCGTTTGCGAGATCTGGAAGGGAAAAGGCACATAAGCCAGGCGGGGTACGCCCGGCACGTAACATTTCGCTTCCGGATCGGCGGTAGCCCGGTTGGCGTAGTTTTTCTTCTTTTGGGCGGCTGCCCAGGGTTGATAAGGAATTTCATTTCCTTCCACGATTCCTGGCCCCGCCGGCACGCCGCTTTGTGCCTGATGACCCTGGATATCCCAGTTTGCCGTGCTCAGCGCTTGCCAGATGCCGGAAAGGTCCGGGGTACCGTCCGGATTGCGGGCCAAGGCCGCGTTCCTCTGTGTAGATTGAGGGCCTGCGTCCCGGGATGGAGCAACAAGAGGCAGCTTGGCCCGGGCCAATACGAGGCGAGGTTGACTCTGGCCGGCGCGCTGTTCCGGATGCAAGTCATGGCAAGAAGTACAAGTTGCTTCCAGTGCTTTGAAAGCATTGGCTGCATGGTCCCAACGTCCAGCCTTTGCCGACGACAGTATCTGCCGCGAAGCAGACAAGCTTTCTTCGGCGAGCCTTACAACATCGGGCTGCTTGGCCAAGACCCAGTATTGTTTTTCACGCTGCAGTAGCTTGGCCAGCTCTTCCGCAACTTTAATCGCTTTCCGGTCGGACTGCGCGTTCAGCGCGTCCTGAACTTCTTCCTTTAAATCCTGCAAGGTATCCATCCCGGCCTTGCGGAGGGCGGATTCATCCTGACTGTTCCCGGCCACGGCGCAGTGCGTGCCGAGCACCGAGAGCAGGGTGAGGGTGAAAAGTATCCGGGCTGTTCTGTTCATGATTATTGTCTCTCCGACTTTTTTCTGCCGCGCGGCCCGCGGTCTTACCTGCGCCGCGGCCGCGCCTCAATCCACGTCTCTATGGGCCCTTCTTCTCGCTGGTGGCAGGCGGAGGGGGAATAATCTTGGTCAGTTTGCCGCCTTGCTCTTCATAATTCTGGGCGCCGATTGTGCCGGCCACTTTGAAGCCGTTCTTGGCCAGGATGTCCGCGGCGCGCCCGCCGCGCGCAGCATGGTTGGAAACGGTAATTATTGTGCGGTCTTTCGGAATCCAAATCAGGCTCTTCTCCAGTTCGCCGATTTGCATGCTGAAGTACGCGGGAAATCCGCCGATGTCTTTCACTTCGTCCGGCCGGCGCACGTCAATAATCAATATCTGGTCCGGTTTGGCGAGCAGTTCGTCAAACTCGGCGCGCGTAAGTACCTTCGCTTGTGAAGCCGGGCCCTTCTTTGTATTGCCCGCTTGCTGTCCGAAAGCCACGGAAGCAACAAGTAAGATCGTCAAAAGCAGTCTTTGCATGGGAAATGGTGTCCTTTTTTGTGTTTGATTTTTAGAAACGTATCTTCAATCCAATCTGGTTTTCTCGTGGAGCTCCCGCGGTAGTTATCTGGCCAAAAAGCGGATTCCCGACTTGCGTGTTGGGACTGCCGAGCGCTGGAGTATTTGTCAGGTTGAATGATTCCAGGCGAAGCTGCGCGCTGACGCGCTCGGTAATCTTGAATGACTTGTGGGCGGCAAAGTCCAGGTTGAACAGGCCCGGTCCGCGGATAAGGTTCCGTCCTGCGTCGCCGTACGTAAACGGGGCATTCGGCACAAACGCCGCGGTATCGAACCACTCTTGCACCGTGGGATTGCCGAGGCGCCAATCGCCAACTACGTTCGGCCGGTCGTTCTGGCCGGTGTTGGAAGGGTCGCCGTTCACGGACAGGTTCAGTGGAAATCCTGAATCTGCCGTTAGAATCGGGTCCACGCTCCATTCACCCAGCAGGCCATTGACGATGCTGTTCCACCCAGCCCCGTACGGCTTGCCTCTTCCAAAGGGCAGTTCATAGACGACGCTGCCCACAAAGTGGTGCGTCATGTCCTGGCTTGAGACTGTGCGTTCCGCGGCCCAGTCCAAAGGATTCTGCAGTCCAGCCGCGTCTCCCAAGGCGATGGTTTTGGAATAGGCATAAGACGCGATGAACGTCAGGCCCTTGGCGTAGCGTTTCTCAGCCTTGGCTTGCAGCGCATTGTAGCGGCTGTAGCCGTCTTTCTGAATCCGCACTACGTTCGCAAGCGAGATTGTGGAATCAGTGTCCGGCACAAGCGTGGATGTAAACAGGCGCCGCGCATTGATGTTGCCTGGGCCCGGCGGCGCGGGGTTGCCATCAATCTGCCACCAGTTGTGGTCAAATCTATTTCCGTAGTAACCAACCTCAAGCACGACGGCGCCGGGCAGTTGTCTTTCCACATTCAGATTCCATTGCTGGGCAGTAGGTGGAACATTGCGCGTGTCGTAGGAAACCAACGTCACGTTGCTTGCGTTAGCCAGAGAGAGCGCGCCGGACGGGAACCCTTGCTGCAGCAAAATTGTTGGCGGTTTGGACTTGTCCGTGCTCTCATTGATTCTCAAAGTGTTGGGCGGATTGATCTCCATGGATTGCATTCCTCCCAGCGTGATGAGGTTGGAGTAAAAGATTCCGTAGCCTCCGCGGAGGACCGTCTTGTTGCCGGGAAGGGCGTAGGCAAATCCGGCGCGGGGCGCCAATTCATGGTTATCGACACCTTGCAGCGCCTCGGAGGCGCGACCGTCTCCTTGAGTTCCTGGCAAGACCAGCTGCGGATTTCCCTCGTAGGGGTCGGCGTTCATGACGAAGTTGGCAATTCCGCCGTTTTTGTCGACCGGTGGCGGACTAAGTTCGTAGCGCAGGCCGAGGTTGAGTGTGAGCCGGTGAGTTGCTTTCCAGTCATCCTGCGCGAAGAAATGAGTGTAGGGAGTGCGAAAGTGCAGCGCCGCGGTTTTGGAAAGGGTGGCTGAGGACGAGTCCCCAAGCAGGAAGTCTGCTAGCGCGTTGCCCGTATATTGACCATTGAAGTTGAAGACTCCGCTGGTAAGTTGCGAACTCAAGAAGTTGGTTTGCAGCCAATATGCCTGGACTCCGAACTTGAAATTGTGAACTCCCTTGCTCCAACTCAGGTCTCCGGACAATTGCCGGTTTTGCGATCCATCCTGGTTGGGGACATTCGTTACGCCCAGGCTGGGAAGGCCGGTAATCACAATGTTGGAAAAGCCCGGATTAGTCTGTTCCACACCGGGAATGCCGAGTCCGGTCAGCTTTTGCGGAGGGAAGAAGTTATTCCACAATAAATAATTCCAGCCCGCGTGGATCGTGGTCACCAGCGTTGGCGACCAAATACGAGTATGTACCAGCGCAAAGCTCATGCTGTCCGTGGTTTGTGCGCCCGTTCCAGAGTAGAAGCCTTGCGTAGGGTTGGGAGGGAGAGGCGCGCTCACGCCGTCATCAACCACCTCCGCGCTGTAGCGGAAATAGACATTTTGTTTGTCGCTGATGATTTGGTCCAAGCGAACGTCCCAGCTCCGGGGATCGGAATTTTGCGGGCTGGCGTAGACAAAGTTATTGGTCGCGGCGGACGTTTGTGGGGTGGGGAGAAAACTCAGGATCTTTGCGGCGATGGGATCAATCCGAAACTGCGGTATCGTGTTTCCCACGAACGGCTGCCCCGTGGATGGGTCGATGATCTTGGAAGAGAGTTCTCCTGCCTGCTGCGCGAGTGTGGGCAGCGTGCTCACCACCGGGCTGCTCTGCCGAATGATGCCAACCTCGAAATCGGCAAAGAAAAAAGTCCTATTGCGGATGATAGGCCCGCCAATAGCCGCGCCAAATTGGTTTCCCTTGTAGGGTTCCTGTTTGGTGGCAAAGAAATTCTGGGCGTCCAGCACGTCGTTGCGCAAGTATTCATAGGCCACGCCATGAAACGCGTTCGTGCCTGACTTGATCGCCACACTTACAACGCCGGAGGAGGAGCGGCCAAACTCAGCGGAGTAACCATTGGTGACCACCGCGAATTCCTGGATTGCGTCAATCGCGGGCTTGATGATTTCCTTTTGGTTCGAATGGGATGTGGAGATCTGTTGGTTGTTGTTGTCAAGGCCATCCAGTAAAAACGCCGCCTGGCTGCCGGCCTGTCCCCCTATGCTGATGCCGACTCCGCTGTTGGCCGGCGGAGCCGTTCCCGAGGAAAGTTCGGCCAGTTGCAGATAGTCGCCGCCATTCAGGGGAAGTTCCTCAATCTGCTGGTTGGTGATGACGGTGCCAACGGTCGAGTCCTGAGTTTGCAGCAACGGCCCTGCTGCCTCCACCGTGACTGATTCCGATACTTGGCCGATTTCAAGGACCACATCGATCTGCCGGACATCGCCAATGTTCAGAATCACGCCGCGTTGCGTAAATCGCTTAAAGCCTGCGGCTTCAACACTGATGGAGTACTCCCCGAGCCGCAGGGGAGGCGTGCGGTACCGGCCACGCTCGTCGGTGCGGACCCGCGATACGGCATTGGTGTCCAGGTGGGTCAGCGTGATCGTGGCTATGGCCAAGGCGCGCTGACTAGGATCGAAGACCGAACCGGTGATAACGGCAGAGTCGTCCTGCTGTCCCATGCTGTTCAAAGCGATAAGAAGAAACAGGGAACTCAAGACAAGTCTTCCCAAAAGCCTGCCAGTTGACATGAAAATTTCTCCTGAATCATTTGCTTGGCCCGTTGCCTCCAGGAGACTGGTCGGATGAATGGCCTGCTCTTTGGGGATTTCCGCCACCCTGACGAAGGGTAGGCGCGTGGGATGGCTTACTCTTTGCGGCTTCGCGTGCTCCGGCGCAAACGGGTGGTTTTGCTGATCTCGACCAGCTGCCCCTCGTGAATGGTGAGGAGAATGGAACCGTAAGGAATCGCCCGTATCGCCTTCATCAGTTCACGAAGGAGTTCCGGCTCCCCGCTTGGCAGAACGCTTTTTGAATCGTTACTCGAAGTTTCGGCATGCGCCGGGTGGGAAGCGCTATTCGTATTCGTCTGCTCTATCCCGTTAGCGAGTGCCCTTTCAAATTGACTTGTGACTCTTGTCATTTCTAATCTCTCTATCACTGGCGCCGATGTCATGCTGGCGCCTGGTTTCCTGAAAAACGTTTCGTCCCTAAAAAGCGAAAACCCACTTACCGACATTCCGGTGAGTGGGATCAGGATTTCTTAAGCTTGGATTTCGTGGGCTTAAATCATGACACGCAACTCGCCAGAACGGATGTCGATTGACATCCACAACACAGCATGTTCTGACAAATCTCGCTCATGAGTTTGAAAAATACATCAGGGTCGAGGGACTTGTCAAGAGGGAGGGCCCGCAAATGAGGGAAATGAACTGGTAGGCGACTCTGGGCGAGGCGCAGGCGCATATGCCAGGCGCTGTGCGAACTGCCATGAACTGGATACGAACCAACGCGGACCGCAACTGCGCAACATCTACAACACCAGGGCGGCGCAAATACCGAATTTCTTTTACTCGGATGGTCTCAAAAAAGTAAACCTCACCTGGAACGATGCGACCCTTGAAAAGTGGCTTTCGAATCCGGACGCCGTCGCCCCCCAACAACGATATGCACTATGGCGCCCACGACAAGATTGAGCGCATTGACATCATTGCGTATCTCAAGCAACTGTCGATTGACAGCCCTACCAAGCCCGCGAAGAACATGGGATCTCTGTTTTCCTCCGTGTACTTCTGTGTCCTCTCTGGTTCATTTTTTATAACTTTAGCTGGGTTCGCAACAAATACCGCAACTAATCTCGCCAACCTGGGTCAAACCATTTGTCCTCGTCGTGCGTCTTACAAAGGGTTCTATTCCGCATCTTGAGGTGTTCTCGTGAGACTATCCGCGATCCTCGCGGTTCTTGTTGTCGCTTCCGTCGGATTGTCACAAAACCAGGCACGACCGTCCTCCCAGGCGCCGCAGCAGAACGGGTTTGCAGAGAATTGGTTCCCGCAGGACATTGAGAGTCTCGGTGCGAACGCCTCGTCGCGAACGGAATTTTTGCTCGACCACAACATGGTTGTGCTGGCGTCAAAATTGGATCAGAACGATGACAGCCTTCGCCGGGTGATTGCAGGCGTAGATGGCATCTCCGTGCATCGTTTCAAATTCCAAGGTCCTGGAATGTACGATCCGCAGCTTTTGAACGCAATTCGCGCTGACTACAGTCAGGCCGGATGGCAGCACCTGGCCGACGTTCATCAGAAGTACGGCTATCCTCAGGGAACCGACCTCTGGCTGCACCTCGAGCACAATACTGTTCGCAACATTGCCTTCCTCATCATCCGCCCCGATCAGGTGGCCTTTGTTTCGGTGTCCGGCTCGATCAGTCCGATTGATCTGCTGCATCTCGCCGGCCACTTCGGAATTCCGCGAATTCAGGGAGGAGTGTTAGTGCAGGATCCAGGAGCAGCGCCCTATCCGCCGAATGCGTCTACGCCTCCGCCGGCCGACAACCGGCCAGCCCCGCGGGACGATGATTACCGTCACGAACCTGCAACGCAGGCGAGCCCACCCAGGACTCCCAATTAGCTGCAATGTCCACGTGGGGACGGGCGCGCCATCGCCGGTTCCGGTCCGAGCGATGCTGGACGAGCCGAGCGTGCGCGGCTTGTCAAGCGTGTTCACCCCCGTCCTCGATTCCGCAATTCAAGGCAACAGCAAAGCTCGGTGCGTTCCCGGGAAAGGCTGTCATTCAAGGAAAGTTGAACCTCTCCAGCCCACGACCCCAGCCCGCGATTCGCGTGTCTGTCACGACCTTTAAAGAACTTAGGCAGCCACCTAAAGCCTATTAAGTCGTTGAAAATACACTTTCTTGTAAAACTGAAAAGGCTGGCGTCGGCGGTTCGATTCCGTCCCTGGCCACCAATCAATTACACCGTATCAAGAAGCCTGGCGCGCTAATCCCAGGTTCCCTTCGTGAGTTGGGGAAAACGCATTGACTGACCGGGAATATAATTCTGTTTTGCAGCAATTAACCACGTTCCGAGTTCGCAACGCACCCGGCCCTGGCGAAGCGCTGCATGCGCTCAATCGGTTCGGAGAATTTTTGTTGGGCAGTTTGTGGGATGTGTACGCACGGCAGATCATCGAGTACGCTCCGTTTTAAACCGCTTGGCTCGAAAGGCGAACATTTGCAAGCGAGTTTGGTAGATTGTCGGTTCCAGTAGACGTGTGGTTGGGTGCGAAGGATAGACTCGTTGATTTGAAACGTCAACAACGATTACTTAAGCGTCTAGAACGAGACGCACAGTATACGCTTCGCATTCTTCCAGATGCGGGACACGTACCCTTACCTTTGCGGGCGATCTCCCAGTTAGCTGCCGAGGCAGCGCAAGAATTGCGGGCGGCATTTTCCGCTTCCTTTTGAGGTTAAAGCGCATGCGAGATCATATTGAGCACGTTGTAGTACTGATGATGGAAAACCATTCGTTCGACCAGATGCTGGGGGCGCTGTCTTCCGTAATCCCTGGCCTTGACGGCATTGATTTCAAGAATCTGAGGAGCAATCCAGATTTCCCTGACACCACCAAGTCCATTCCACAGGCGGGAACGACTGCGACCTCGATCGGTCTAGATCCCGCTCATGAGTTTGACGACGTCCAACGGCAGCTGGTGGACAACAACAGGGGATTCGTAAAGGACTATGTCCTTGCGAATCCTAACTGCAGTGATGACGAGAAGAAGCAAATCATGGGTTACTATCCCGTTAATTTCCTTCCTGTCTTGCACACTTTGGCTCAGAACTTTGGCGTCTGCGACAGGTGGTTCTCATCCATGCCCGGTCCCACCTGGCCCAACCGCTTCTTTGTTCACAGCGGTACTTGCAAAGGCCACGTGAAAATGCCCTCGGGTATCTTTGATCCCAATTGGCATCTGTACGACCAAGCCACTGTCTACGACCGGCTGTCCGAGAAAAACATCTCCTGGAGAATCTATCACCAGGGAGAAGCACAAAGCTTGGTTATGGTGCATCAGCTCCTACATGCCACGCACTACCATGAAATGGTTGCGTTTTTTGATGACGCCGCCGGAGACGAAGCAAAGTTTCCGCAATACGTCTTTATCGAGCCCTGTTATTCCGGGGCTGGTCAAAATGACCAGCATCCCCCTAGCGACATCATGAAAGGCGAGTTGCTCATTGCTCAGGTGTACAACGCTTTGCGCGCCAATGACGCATTGTGGCGGAAGACTCTTCTCGTGGTCGTGTATGACGAGCACGGCGGTTTCTATGACCACGTCACGCCCGCAGCCACCATCGCTCCCGATAACAACACAAAAGAGTTCAACTTTAAACAACTTGGGCTTCGCGTTCCTGCCGTCCTCGTTTCGCCCTGGATTGACAAACAGGTGATCCACTCGGTCTTTGACCACACCAGTCTCCTGAAATATGTCACCGACAAATGGGGACTCGGACCGCTAGGCGACCGCACAGCCCAGGCGCAGACCTTCGCTGCGGAACTGGCGCAACGAACCACTGCGCGTCCTGATGCTCCGGCTCCGTTCAACCAGCCGTTGCTCGGCCCGGCGGAAACGCAAAACAAGCGAGTCAATGAGAACCAACAGGCGTTGATTTCTTTCAGCCAACACCTCGAAACGCACTTGTCGCAGGTTGATGATCTGGGTGCCATCGGCTCGCGCAGCCTGAAAATGATGGAAGGTCCCCGTAGTCAGTTTGCCGTCGCCAAAGACCGATTTGAGAGGTTCCTTCACGAGACGAAACAGGGGAACGTCAAGCCAAATGTCGGCCTCAAGACAGACCCAACGCCGTCGGCCTAAGAAGTTTCTGTCGGATACCCCGGTATCCGCGATGTCCAGAGCCCCAGGGCTGGAAGGGAGCTGCCCAAGGAAGTAACGCCCCGCGCAAACCCGCCACCCAACCCAATCCAGAGGATGAAGTTACGGCCGCAACCAGTTCGGCGCCAGCCATCCGGCACGAAACTTGCACCCTATGCTGTATTCTGAACGCTGATTCGCTTCTCTAGCGGCAGGAATATGGTAAAGACGCCGCCTCTGTGAGCGCACTCTCATCGAGCCTTGGCGGAATGCCCGCTGCCATGCTCATTGCATCAGTCAAGAAGACCAGCGACTATTTCTTGGAGCTCCCAGCATTGGCCACGCGAGCGACCAATTTCTCTCCCGTGTATCCGAAGATGAATGCGATCGCAAAGGCAGCTCCGATGCTGTCCTCAAGTCCTTTGATCGTGAATGCTTTCGAAATGTGAAAGGAATAGCTAGCGAGCCCAACGATGGCGCCTGAGAAAACCCGGGTAATAGTCACGTAGTGATCTGCAACGCGTTCAGGTATGCTCCTCGCGCCAGTTTCGCCTATAAGTGATTGCGCACAACTGAAGGAGGCCCCTAACAGACCGAAGATCATGACCGCAAGAATCGCAGCCCAATTCCATTCGCGAGCGGAGCTATACTCCGAAAACATTTGCGAGCGAAAGATGGTGAGAAAGACCAATGCAAGAAGTGCTGGACCGCAAATCCCGATAAGGATTCGCAATTGATCTCCGATGAGCCATACTTTGTGATATTGATTGGCGAAATGCTCATCGCGTAGCGCCATCGCAAAACTAACGCGCTCAGGAGTAAGCTGATTGTCTTTTGAAAGAGAACTACTGATTGCGTCAGCTCTCCAAGAGGAAATCTTTTTCAATTCATGACGCAGGATCTCTGCTCGATTCACGAGTTCCTTTTCATCAAACCCGAACATCGTTTGCCGTTGTGCAGCATGCAGACATACCCAGCCTCCTTCGATTTCTCCAGCTTTCTCGTATATTTTGGCCGCAGCGAGATGCTGCATGGCAGCATACACCCAACTCTTATCAGGGCTTGTGCTGCGTCCCGCAAGAAACTCAAGCTCGGCACCAAAAACTTCGCATTCGCGGGCAAGTCGAGCACGGGCACGTTTGAGATGAAACAATTTGTCTAGCCACGAGTATCCTGGGCGGACAGCCTCCGAATCTTTATCGGTCCCCGCAGAGCCCGTTACCTGGGCCAGAAAGTCTTTCTCGCCATGGTAAGTCAGCCGCCTCCTCTCCCCAGGAAAAGTGCAGCACGGGCCGCACGCTGCACAGATTATTTTCTTCTTTCTCTGATATGCTCCCAGCGTGCAGAGCTTAAGAGGTGGCAAGAACCAAGTTGTTTCCTGTGTACCTCCCATGTACCTCCAAACTGGTTTTTGTGGTCTTTTGGGCTTTTTGGGTCATTTAGAATCAATAACTTGTTTGTTTTCAAGGGGTGGCCAGGGTTCGATTCCGTCCCTGGCCACCATCATTCCAAAAGACTTAAACGATTTCGTCGATTTTCTTCCACCCAAGGCTCCACCCAAGATAATCACTGAACTCGCTCCGTGAGGAGGTACATTCTTTCCCCCAGAAGTTGCTTCAGAAATTTTCCCTGCGCCTCCCACTTCGATTCCATATCCGACTGGGTACTTGTGTCAGCAGTCGCCAACTTGTTTGAAGGGTTCCTTTTCTTTTCAACAAGTTTGCTGTCCCGCGTTTGCCGAAATTTGTGTGTCGGCTCGGTTGGCGAAGCTGCTGGTGAATGTATGACATAAAGACGCCTTAGAAGTCACATGGCAGCGGATGGTTCGACTGTTGGGTCTACCCCCCCACCTCCGGGCAACAAAACATAACGAGACTGCGAAGCAGATTTCGTGAACGTGCCGGCGGACTTCTCCAGCCTGCAAAAGGCCGAAGCACACGAGTGGTTCAGTTCTCCAAGCGTTGTTGAAGGGTTGGAAGAACGATCCTTGCTCTCCCCTTTGATTTGCAGTACGCTTCAAGCATCGCATGCTCATAATAAGAGTAGTTGTTTTCTTCTCCCTGCTGACGCGTGCCGTGACCGCACCCGCTGGGGACTGCACCCAGCCGCTCGCCGCGCACACACTCGACGAGTTGCGCTTGGGCTTGATGGATGTACAACTTCGTCCCGGCAGCACCTACCAGTTCACACTCGCCATCCCAAGCAGTTACGCTCCGCCGGAGGTCATTCCGGCATGTGCAACGTGGAAAGTCGAACGGGCAGACAAAGGAGCTACCATCAGTCCCACAGGACTGCTGACGGTTGATCCCAAGACGCCTCCGGGAAGCAAGTTCGTGGTAACAGCGGATATCGAGCATGGCCGGGCGCAACGCCGGATTGCGGTAGTTGTCTTTGATGAGAAAACGCAACCCCTGGTCGGAACGTGGAAGCAACAGACCCGATCGGGTTGCACCGGCGGGAAGAAGACAGCATCCCAGGAAGAGTTGGCTGATCCCATTAACGAACTCGAATTCCGGGCAGACGGCTGGTTTTCTGTTACCTGGACGCCCTTCGAGACCTATCGCGATTACTGGGGGAGCTACACGACTGACGCCGCGACTGGCGCCCTGTCACTCAAAGTTGAGCAGGGCAACTATGTGCCTGGCGATTTTCAAGGTACCGGCACGTACAGGCTCAAAGATTCCAACACCCTGGAGTTGACCGGTATCTATCTCGGCGATAAGGGACCGTCCGCTCCCGTCGAGCCAGCCAAGATTGGCAAGAACTGCCACTACATCTTCTTCAAGGTGCATTGATCAGCAGCTCAGCAGCTCAGCTGGCCTTCCTGCAGTAGGGATCGAGAGTTTCGGCGATTTATTGCACAAACGGACGTTTGTGCATGTTCCAGGTGTGCCGAGCATGTTCGACAGCTAGGTGCAAGTCCTCTACCCAACCTGATGGAGGTGAAGGGTCAGTTGCGTTCCATACCTTCTCGGCGAGGGGCAGGCGATGGTGTATTCCGTGCGGTCGCGCCTGAAGACCAGATCTCCGATACCACGCCTGCCGCTCCGGCCGCCGGACAACTATCTGCGTAACGCAATGGTCGCCACCCTGGCCAAACAGGACGTCGAATTCGACATTCTGCTTCAGGTGCAGGCCGATCCCTACCGGATGCCGATTGAGAATAATGCGGTCTTCTGGCCAACGCGGATTTCGCCGCGGGTCCCCGCCGCCGTCCTGCGCATACCGCAACAGGAGTTTGACTCGCCGGAGCAGTTCGCGTTTGCCAGGATACTCTCCTACAACCCGTGGCACTGCATCGCCGAGCACCGTCCCCTGGGCAACCAAAGCCGTGCCCGGCTGCGCATGTATAAAGAACTCTCGACCTTGCGGCAGACGATGAATCGTGTGGAGCACTACGAGCCAACCGGCGATGAGAAATTTCCCGGTTCATCATGATAGCGCCTACCGAGCTTTGGGCCTCTATGAATAGGAAAGCGCCGGGACCTCATGCTGTTGCACGAGAACTCTTGGCCCCGCCATTCGGGCCGCGCCAGCTTTGCCCAAGAATTCGTCATCCAATCAAGGGTCCACCCGCGCACCTGCGCGGGTGGATCGGAGTGGTCTAATGAGACAAAAAAAGGTCAGTCAAATTGTCAGCTCTTCACTGGGGTGAACCCCTAAGCTGAGACAGTAATTAAGGCAAGATTTTCCACTTACTGAAAATCGATTGTATAGCTAAAGGCTTCAGCGGCATCCTTGCACCGTGATCGACCGTGGATTTTTTATTACGATGCAAGCAATCCGACGCCAGCTTACGGCGATGCCTTGCGATCTGTACTCGATCCGTTTGATTCGCCACTGCACCAAGAAAGCCTTTCCAGGAGATCGCCTTTGGACGGCCAATCAGCTGATGCGTGGCTCGGTGATTCGATTTCTTCGCCTGCGTAACAGCGAAGGATGGGATGTGTATATCCAGCCCTACGCCGATGGCCAAAACGCCGGTTACATCCTGGTTGATCTGGACCACTCTAATCCGGAGGTTCTGGAAACCATGTGTGTCCATGGACATGATCCCTGTGTGTTGCTCCGCACGAGCCCCGGTCACTTGCAGGCGTGGATTCATGTTAGTGCGACGCCGCTGCAACCCGCAACGGCCACAGCCATCGGCAAACAGTTGGCCTGTGCTTATGGAGGTGACTCGGCTAGTACCGACTGGCGCCACTTGGGAAGATTGGCTGGATTCACCAATCAGAAACCACAACGCCGGATGGGAGGCTACGCACCCTGGGTAAAAGTTTTGCATGCCCGTGCGGGTTTGGCCCGCCTTGCCAGTGACTTGCTGGACTCGGAAACTGTGAGGATTGTGCCGACAAACTCGATGGATTGTGATCGATGCCTGGGATCCAGCCCGCGCTGGTCGCGAGCCATTCCCACACTCACCCCCACCGCGGCAGCGTCTATCTATCAACGCTGGGTAGAGCACTGGCAGATTCTGCAGCGCTTTGCCGAGCCTGACTGGAGCATTGTGGATTTGTGGGTAGCCAGAAAGTTGCTGCGACAGGGGATACCCGCACAACAAATCGAATCGGTCCTTCGGCTGGGAAGTCCTCGTTTTCCCCGTCATCACGCCGATCCGCAGGATTACCTCCGCCGCACACTCATACGCGCCACTTCTTCCGTTCCCTCCCCAGCCCTGTGTGTTCGATAAGCACCCACGGTTCGAAACACGCTGGCCGGCCCAAAGGTAAATCAGAGTCTCCTTCGTCATGGTTGCACTATCTCTGATCCCCGATTGCTACCTGAACGGCTAGCATCGCCGGGGAAGCTCTTGCCAAAGCGAAGAACCACTGCGGCAACATTCAAATCTGCCGCTTGATTGTGGAGTTTGGTTTGCTGTTCAAATTCTTCCGGTGGGCGGTAGCCCAGAGCCGAATGCAATCGACGCCGGTTGTAATACTGCTCGATGAATACTCCGATGTCAGCACGCAGCTGCTCCATGGTCTCGTATTGATTGGCATAAATCTCTTCTTGCTTCAACGTTTTCATGAAACTCTCGCAACCCGCATTGTCGTATGGATTCGCCGGCCTGCTCATGCTCGGGATGATTTGATGCTTTTCTAAAATGGCCACGTATTCCCAAGAGGCGTACTGCAAACCGCGATCAGAGTGATGCACCAAGCCCGGCTGCGGCTGTCGTTCCGCAATCGCCTGTTCCAACGCCGCTTTCACCAGTTGGGTTGCGAGCGTCCGTTCCAGTGCCCAACCCACTACCTTGCGAGAGAAGCTGTCCAGTATCACCGCCAGATAGACAAATTCCGTCTGCAGGCGAATGTACGTGATATCGGCCACCCAAAGCTGGTTCACTCCAGTCAACTTCATTCGCCTAGCCAAGTTGAGGTAGACTTCCAACTCGTGCTTCGAATCTGTGGTGACAACGAACTGCCGTGACTGCAATGCCAGCAGATTGTCCTCTCGCATGATCCGCACAACTCGCTTGTGATTGACCACCATGCCGCGTCGCCGCAGTTCTGCTGCTATTCGCCGATAACCGTAGCGCCGCCGATGCTCTAATGCAATTTGCTGAATGGCTGACCGCACTCCCATCTCTTCTTGTGCCGGTACCTGTTCCTGTAGAAATCGATAAAAACTGGCACGACTTACCTGGACCAGACAACACATACGCTCGATACTCAAGCTGCCTTGCCGCGACATCATTTCCCGGATTTGGTCGTAGATGTCTTCGCGCCAGAGCTTGCTATCCGTTGGCGTCGAGCCTCGACTTTTTGCAAGGCACCTCTGAAAAAATCCACTTCCAGCGCTTTCTCAGCTAAGAGCTGTGATAACCGCTGCACTTGCTCTTGCAGAGCCTTCGCCTTCACCGACGACAACTCCTCGCGCCACGCAGTGGGATCAAGTCCCTTGCGCCACCGGTACAGAGTCCGCCAACCCACCTTGAGTTCCTTTGCAAGTTTGTGTAAGTCTTCACCCAATGCCAGTCGTCTTTCCGCTATCTCCCGCAATGACCTTGGATATCCTTTTGCTCCCCGTTTATTGGCCACTCGCAGCTCCTTTCCCTGCTCATTGTGCCAAAATCGACTGTCTCACTTTTGGGGTTCACTCCATCACATTCCGGAGAAGCCACCGGGTTGTTGGACAAGTACTCTTGGGTCTATATGCTCTCGATCAGTTCGCGGCAGGTACTTTGTACCGGCGTTACGAATAGCTTGTGCAATCGTGTGTTTCAACAACAAGAACGACCTCGTAGATGGTTTCACAAAGAAATATAAGTGCCACCGCCTGGTTTATTACGAGTCGTTTGCCTACATAGGGGAAACGATTGCGCGGGAAAAAGAAATCAAGGCATGGCGACGAGAGAAGAAGAATGCTTTGATAGAAACAATGAATCCGCAGTGGCGAGATCTGAGTGAAGGGTGGTATGAGGTGAGAGGTTTTGCTAGGGAGGGCAGCGTTATCCAGAAGGGAAACACAAGGTTTCTCCGCATCCCCGGCAAGCCGGGATGCCTCGAAATGACGGAGGGTGAGTAGCCAGCCGCGAATGCCTCGGAATAACGATCTGGATCCTTCGTTTTGATTTTTTGGGCAAAGCGGGCCGCGCCGGTCACGAACTCTGCAAAGCAGACCGTCTCTGCTGTAAAATAAAGCAGCCAGCTTCGTAGGCGCGTAGCTCAGTTGGTTAGAGCGCTACCTTGACACGGTAGAGGTCAGGAGTTCGAGTCTCCTCGTGCCTACCATATTTTCAATTACTTGCGGAGCAGGTACACCCGCGAGAGTCTGTTTTGTGTCGCTGTTTGTGTCGTAACCTGTGCTTTTGCCCGCCTTTGACCTGCTTCCCATTGGCTTTGCCGAGAGCGCCGTTACCGCCTGCCGTCTCGCTTCACTCCGCACATGCGAGTAACGGGCCAGCATCTTTTGGCTGACGTGGCCAGCAATCGCCATGATGGTTTGATCTGAAGCCTGGGACTCGGCCAATTCAGTAATGGCGTGGTGCCGGAGATCATGGAAGCGGAATCCAGACAAGCCGGCGGCCTTTGTGAGCTTCCGCCATGCCGTTCTGAAGCTCTTTTGGTTCCGTGTCGGGTCAACGTGGCCGTGCTCACACGCAGGAAAGACGTAATGCTTCGGTTCCGTTCCATTGAAGTCTTTAGAGCGTTCCCAGAGCCGCAAGATGGTCTCGTGGATTTCATCGTTCATTGGAATGAGACGCTCTCCCGCATCCGTTTTGCTTTTGCGGACGAGGACTGCCCGGCCAAGGAAGTCGACATCACGCCACTGTAGCCGCTTGATCTCACACCCACGCATGGTGGTACAAAGCGCCAGAGACATTGCTGCCTCGGCACGTTGCCATTCCTCATTCTGTCCGGCAGCGCGTAAGAGCCTCAGCTTTTCGTCATAGGCGAGCGCCCGCCCAATGGAGCGCGGCTCTTTCAGCGGGTGAATGTCCGCCCCGACAAGATGCCAGCGCTTCGCCCGCTTCAACATGCGCCGAATAACGCCAACTTCCATGTTGATGATTGCAGGCCCTACTCCGCCTTCGCTACGCCATTCCCTGAACCGCAGGACATCCTCTGCCTTGATCTTGGAAATACATTTTTGCTGAAAGAATGCGCACGGCTTGACCAATAGCTGCCGCTCTTTTTTCCGGCTCAATTCGCCCAGTTCCAGTTTGCGTCCGCAGAAATAGCTTTCAGCAGCTTGAGCAAAAGGCAGCTTGGCGAACCCTTGAGACGAGGCGGTAAGCTTGCCTTGGGCCGCCTGCGCGATGAGTTCCTTTTCTTTCGCTTGGGCCTCTCGCCAGTCCCGCGTGGCCAGAGATTGCCGATAGCGGACGCCATCAACAAAGAAATGTGTGTGCCAAGTCTTACCGCGCTTTTTTAGTGCCATGATTCTTTTGGCCTTTCCGCCCCGCCGCTCGCTGACGCAGATATTCTGTCTTATGGGTCTCCCAATGTTTGAGCTTCGCTTTGCGTTGTCCCCACGCTGCGCAGGGCTTTGAACAAAACGTTTGCTTGGGGTGCCAGGCCCCAAAAAACCTTCTGCCCTTGCACTGGGGATTTCCACACACGCGGAATCTTTCTAACGGAATTGCTGCCATTGCAAATTGGAGAAAGCGTTCAAAGGTTGCCA
>Ga0207068_1148_pt1 | contig 20034 bp, 5 predicted proteins | sample Alteio_BWMinCont_23_FD_153475 | JGI IMG/M metagenome (GOLD analysis project Ga0207068, IMG submission 153475) | Enriched cells from forest soil in Barre Woods Harvard Forest LTER site, Petersham, Massachusetts, United States -... | ecosystem: Environmental > Terrestrial > Soil > Temperate forest >... | reverse complement strand
TGTTTTAGTGAGAATGACAGCGCCATTTAGGGACCCGATTGCGATTGAGGTATCGGGGAACCTCATATCTTTGCGGAAATCTGAAGCAAGAACCATTCGGGTAAAACAGGTAGATCTGTGAACAAAAGAATAAGAATAGCGCTAATTGGCAATCCGAATACCGGTAAATCAACTTTATTTAATGCGCTAACCGGTCTTAAGCAGAAAACAGGCAATTTCCCGGGTGTTACTATAGAAAAATCAACAGGCAGATTTAACATAGATGAAGAAACTGAAGCAGAAATTACTGACCTCCCAGGTACCTATAGTCTTTTCCCTAAATCAATTGACGAAACAATTCCATTTAAACTTCTTCTTGATCCTGCACATCCTCAACATCCTGATATGGTGTTGTTTATTGCGGACGCATCAAATCTAAAACGTAACCTGGTAATGCTTACGCAGATCATTGATCTGAAAATACCTACTATTTTAGCCCTCAATATGATAGATCAGGCTAAAGCTAAAGGCATAACGATTGACATTGAAGGGATGTCTGAGAAATTCGGTATGCCAGTTGTTCCGGTAAATGCGAGAAAAAGACTCGGAATTGATAATATTATTGAGCAAATAAGAATTGGCGCTACTGTACCTGAAACTTCATTCGCCGATAGCGGACCTATGGAGCCTGTTGCTTTCGAGGATCTGAAAACTTCACTTAACGTCAGGACAAAATACCAGGCCGTACTTCATCTGCATAATAGCTTGTCAAACAAGGCCATGAACCCTGTACATAAAGCTGCGATGGATAAATTTAGAAGTAACAACTTGTTTGATTCCGGGACCCGTCAGCGTGACGATTTACTTCATCGATATAAACAAATTAACGCTATACTGGCAACTACAGTGACTGAAGCGGATACCACCGCTTTTAAACGAAGACAAGAAAAGATTGATGTCATTCTTACGCATAGGTTTTGGGGGTACATCATTTTCTTTGCCGTTTTATTTTTAATATTCCAGGCAATTTTCAGTCTTGCAGGCTATCCCATGCGCCTTATTATTGAAAGCTTTAATTGGATATCCGAACGACTCGAAAAAGCAATACCCGGTGGAGCGCTTAATGACCTGGTAAGCAATGGGATACTACCCGGGCTCAGTGGTATCCTGGTCTTTATTCCACAAATCGCTTTTTTATCTTTTTTTATTGCCATTTTAGAAGATACCGGCTACCTGGCAAGAGTAGCATTTATTATGGATAGGACCATGCGGCGTTTTGGACTAAATGGTAAATCCGTAATACCACTTATCAGCGGCACAGCTTGTGCAGTGCCGGCAATTATGGCTACCCGAAATATTGAAAATAAAAAGGCAAGGCTCATTACGATTTTGGTAACGCCACTGATGAGCTGCTCGGCAAGGCTGCCGGTATTTATTTTGCTTGTTGGGCTGGTAGTTCCTTCCCGCCAAATATTTGGTATTCTAGGACTGCAAGGCCTGGCTTTAATGGGCTTGTATGTTCTTGGATTTTTAGCAGCTATAGCTGCAGCAACCATATTTAAGATATTGATTAAAAGCAAAGTAAAACAATATTTTATTTTAGAGATGCCAGTTTATCGCTTACCAAACCTCAATACTGTTGGCATAACAGTTGTGAAAAAAGTTGAAACATTTTTGTTCCAGGCTGGTAAAATCATAATTGCCATATCAATTATACTATGGTTTTTGGCATCCTATGGTCCGCCGGGGGCCTTTAATAAAGTAGAAGCAAAGTACGCCAACATCCATCCCAAAGATGAACCAGAACAACATGCACTTGCGCTGAGCATGAAAACTGAAAAGTTGCAAAACTCATTTGCAGGAGACCTGGGCAAATTTATAGAGCCGGCCATCAGGCCATTGGGCTTTGATTGGAAAATTGGTATTGCGCTTATTACATCTTTTGCTGCGAGAGAAGTTTTTGTAGGCACTATTTCAACATTATATGGGCTGGAGGGTGAAGGTTCTGATTTCAATCAATTGCGTAATAATATGATGAAATCTCAAGACCCCGTTACACATCAAAAAACATATTCTTTAGCAACAGTTCTTTCCCTCCTTATCTTCTATGCTTTTGCCATGCAATGTATGAGTACCCTGGCTGTTACATACAAAGAAACAGCCTCCCTAAAATGGACATTGGTCCAGTTTTTCTACATGAGCGGTGCTGCCTACATTTTTAGCTTGCTGATTTATCAGTTGGTGAAGGGGTAGCTATAACCAAGTTTTTAAAATGGTTGTTTCATCTTCAGGTAGTTTTTTGGGTTGTTGTATCGGTAATAAAATCCGAATGGTCGTGCCCTCTTCCTCAATTCCTTCAGCAAATATAGCCCCGTTATGTGTATGCGCAATTTTCTGGCAAATTGCAAGTCCTATACCAGTCCCCGGATAGTCACCGCCTGCGCTCAATCGCTGGAACATGGTAAATATCTGCTGGGCATATTGCTGGTCAAAACCAATTCCATTGTCTTTAATTGATATTTCGTAATATTTTAAATTTTGATCCAGGTCTGAGTGAAGTTTCAAATCTGATCTGGGTAGAATTCGCGCTTTAATTTTTATGGTTGGCACCATATCCGGCCTGGAAAACTTGATAGCATTATGCATGATTCCATAAAAAAGCTGGTGCATCTGGAACGGCACTGCTTCAATAAAATTCAACCTGGGGAATTTAACTTTTACATTTTTTTCATCGATTAGTAATTCAAGATCAAACACAACGCTTTTTAAAACTTCATTTAAATCTGTTTCTACAAATAATTTATCATAATTGGTAATAAGCGTAAAGTGAAGCATGTCTTGAATCAACTTTGTCATACGAATAGAAGCAGCTTCAAGCTTATTAAGATAGGTTTTTATCATAGCTGGACTGCGTGACTTATCTTCATCCAGAAGGTATCTTGAAAATGTCGTTATTTTGCGAAGCGGTTCCTGCAACTCATGACTACTTGTGTGAGCAAATTGGTCAAGCTGCATTTTTGTCTGATCTAACTCTGCAGTGAGTTTTTTAATAATGGTATGAAGCTGTTCATTCGAAAGTTCTTCAGTCTCTGTTGTCTTGGGATCATTTTTCTTTTTAGCAATATTTTTTTTAAAAGAATTTGATTTTTTGGTCACGGATTTTATTTTTTCAATCTTTGACATCATGTGTGGTTTAAAAATATTTAGTTTTTTTAGAATTTCAACACTAACTAAAGTATTTAAGTATTCGTTTCTTATTTTAAAAACGATTTGTGAAACCTTAATTACATGACAGCCTTATTATTGGATTTTAATAACTTTTTTTGTTGTAACCTTTCCGTTGATAATTAATTTGATAAAATAAGTGCCGGAAGCTGGAAATGGGTATCCACCATACAGATACGTGTAGTTGCCGGGGGGCTGGTTGGCATCCATCAAATTATTTTGTTTGCCCAAAACATCATACACTATTATTTGAACATGTGCATTTTCGCAAACCGTGTATTTAATATTTAATTGCGTTTCAAATGGATCAGGTGCAATTAATATGTTGTCATTCGAGCAACTAAAATCTATATCTATTACCGAATCTTTTATAGCCGAACATCCATTAAGGTTTATTTCAGTCAGGCTTATATTGTATTTTCCATCCTTTACAAAATAATGTTCAGTATTGGCAGTATCCGATATCTTGCTATCACCAAAATCCCAGGTTAATGATTTAATATCTGAATCATCGGTGCTGAGATGAACCGTTCTTCCGGTATCGTTCGAAATTACCCAGTGAACTACCGGAACTTGATATATTATTGCATTTTCAGTTAATGTATCAGTACAACCATTACTGCCCGTTATGATTTCTTTAATTGTTGATGTTCCTGCTTTTGGAAAGCTATGGGTTGGGTTTTGACTTGTTGAGGATGTGTTGTCGCCAAAGTCCCATAAATAGCTTATGGCATCAATACTGGAATCAAGGAATTTGAAAGTATCACCATTACATTCGTTTTTAAAATTAAAATTAGCCTTTGGTTTTTTCAGTATGGTTATCATATAAAAGCCGGAATCAAGGCATCCATTATTAATTGCCTGATATTCTTTAATATGATGAGTGCCCAAAGAATCCCAATTCACAGTAATTTGTGATGTATTTTGACCAGAAATAATTGTTCCGCCTTCAATGTTCCATAAATATGAATACCCCGCTGTTGCAGGGGATTGATAAATAGCTTTGCCTTCACCACACAATTGAACTGGCCCGGAAATTACTGGCTTTGAGGTAGGAAGTATGTTCACTGTTTTTGACTGTACACCCTGGCATCCAAAACTATTTGTTTCATAAAGGTACATTTTTACGGATGCCGAATCCGGCCAATTTATTTTAATGGCACTCGAATCTTTTGCTGATAATGCATTACCGCCTGGAACAATCCAATTATATTTACTGCCTGCTATTGGAGTTGTCGAATAAGTACCGCTTAGACCTTTACAGATAATGCCTTGACCAGAAATGACAGGATTAGGCATTGGATATACTGTTACGGTGTCCAGAATACTGTCTTTGCAACCATTATTTGTTGTAATGATCAGGTTTACATTATATTGTCCGGCATTTGTATAGGAATTTACAGGGTTCTTCAGGTTTGAAATATTACCATCTCCAAAATTCCATGCCAATGAATTAATAGTATCCAAAAGCGCCAAACTCTTGTTCGTAAATGAAAAACTATTACCTGATAAGCACTGGCTTTTATTCCCGATCGTAAATGCCGCTTTTGGTTTTGGAAGGATTTTTATTTTTTTTGATAACTTATCCGTACAGCCTGCACCTGTTTCAGCAATGAAGTTTACAGTATATGTTCCCGGGTTCTTGTATGCGTGTGTGGGATTTTGCGACATTGATATCGTACTATCCCCAAAATTCCAGGACCAGTTTTTAATGGAGTCCATTGACAATGAATTATCTGTGAATGCATAATGATTTCCACTAAAGCATTGTACGGTTTTATTTATCTTGTAATCCGCCTGCGGTTCTCCATGAACAGAAATTGACTTCGAGGATGTTTCGGTACACCCGTTGTCAGATGTAGTCGTTAATTTTACAAAATATATACCCGTAGCTTTATAACTATATGAGGTGTTTTGTGATATGGCGCCATTGGCATCACCGAAATCATAAATCCACGTTTTAATATTGCCTGAACTTATCCTAGAACTATCTGAGAATGAAAAGCTGTTTCCGTTTAGACATTGTGAATTTTTATCAACAGAAAACGAGGGCATAGGCTGGGGGTAAACAGTTATATTGCTGCTAATAGAGTCTATACATCCGTTAACGGTAGTAGTTCTTAATTTTACTATATAAATTCCGGATGCACTATAGGTATGAGTTGGGTTTTGCAGGGTAGAAGTTTGTCCATCACCAAAATCATAAAGCCATGATGTGATGTTTGAAGTGGCATTGGTACCATAACCGGTAAAACTAAAACTATTGCCTTTAAGGCATTGGCCATAGCTGTTTACAATAAATGAAAGATTGGAATGGGGATATACTGTAACGGTTTTTGATGTAGTATCAGTGCAGCCCTTATCTGTAATTACGTGCTGTGTTATTTTATAAGTGCCCGGAGTTTTATAAGAATAAACCGGGGTTTTTCCAACGCTTGTATCTCTATTGCCCATCGTCCAGAACCAGGTTGCTTTGCCTGTGCTTGTATCAGATAATGTAAAACTATTTCCCTGCAGGCATTCAGCGGATGAATTGATCTTAAAGCCCGCTACCGGCATTGGGTTTACTTTTGTATAATAGCTCACTGTATCGGTACATCCATAAGTTGATGTAACTTTCAGTGTCACTTTATAGGTGCCTATGGCAGCATAGGTATGGGTTGGGTTTTGATTAGTTGAAGTGCCATTATCTCCGAAGGCCCAATTCCAGCTAGTAAGTGTTCCTGAAGAAATGGTTGATTGGTCGGACCATTTAAACACATTCCCGGCAATGCAAAGCTCCGGCGTGCCCGTATAAATGGCTGCTTTAGGTTTTGCATCCACTTGAATAACTTTGGTTATCGAATCAACGCAGCCCTTATCGGTGATCGTTTTTAATTTAACATTAAAGGTGCCCGCTGTTGTATAAATATGGGTTGCAATTTGAGCAGTATCTGATTTCTTATCACCGAAATCCCATAACCTGGAGGTAATCTTGCCTCCTGATATCGAAGATTTATCCGTAAAAGTATAACTATTATTTGCAAGGCACTGGCCGGTAGTATTTATAGTAAAATCAGGTTTTGAGGAAGGAAAAACGGTTACCGTCTTTGAAACTGTGTCAATGCATAAAGAACTTGAATATAGAGTTAAGATTATTTTATAAGTTCCCGGAGATAAATAAGTATGAGACGGATTCTGTTGCGTAGCCGTTTTCCCATCTCCGAAACTCCATGACCATCCGTTAATCCCGTTATATGCTGTACTTTTATCAGTTATTGAAAACACGTTTCCGCTAAGGCATTGACTACTATCATTAACGGTGAATGCAGGAATGCCACGTGGATATACATAAATAGTAACATGATTTGTTTTTGAGCATCCGGTAGCTGTAATAGTTTCAGTTAAATAATATGTGATTGTACCCGATGGCGTTTCGGTAATTTGAGACGTTGTTGCAGTAAAACCGGTAGGTGTAGAAGACCATGCATAAGTATGCCCAGGTATCCTAATAGTGTCTCCCACGTTTACGGTCATTCCCTTACAAATAAACTGGCTATTACCTACTGTGGCATTTGGAGCAGGGCTAACTGTGATCTTAACTGAATCAGTTTTAGAACAGTAAGTTGCGTTGTTTGTTTCATTTAGGTAATAAGTGGTTGTAACCGATGGATTAACTACATTACTGCTGCTAGTAGAAGTAAACCCTGCCGGCTTGGAGGTCCAGTAATAGCTGTTTCCTGACACAGCAGTGTCTCCTATTAGGGTATTTAATGATGTGTATTGGCAAATGGTCCTTGCTATTCCTACTTTTGCTGCGGGTAGTGGTAAAGTTGTTATTGTCACAGAATCTGTAGCCGAACAGCCTGTAGAATTTATAGTTTCAGTAACATAATAGGTAGTGGTAACCACAGGATAGGCTACAGGCTGACTGGATGTGGAGGTAAAGCCCGCTGGTTTTGAAGCCCATGAATAACTATGCCCAAAAACAGCTGTACCTCCGAGGCCTGTAGAACTGCCGCTGCAAATAGTATATGGATTGCCGGGAACGGGTACAGGGGCGGAATAGACTGTATCAATTACAAAGGCGCTGTCGTTTAAGGGAACGGAATCTGTCAACCCATTAGGATTTCTGGTCCATGCCCTTAATGTATCTCTCCCGGTGGAAAACGATGCGGTCCCAACAGTGACAGTCACAAAACTGTCCTGTTTTAAACTTCCTTTCCAGCTATAGGTCCCAATTGGTTTTCTGTTTATGCTCCAGCCTATCTTAACTGAATCAAGGTGTGTGGCGGCAAAATTCCAGAGCTGTACTTTTACAGGGTAGGTTCCAGGACAAAACTTGCCTTTTGGTGAGATAACCGAATCTATCCCTACATCAAGCTTATAGTCTTTAAATTTTACAACTAGCATATCGTCGTCACCCCCGTAAGCAGTTTGATAAGCACCGGAAGTGGCAATGTCATTAGAAGACTCCGTGAAACCGGTACAAATAGGATTGCCGGAAGGATTGACACATATACCCTCAAAGAAATTTTTGTATCCATTGCCACTATATAAAGTAGCATATTTCAGCTTGCCTGAAGTGTTAAAAATAGCCATCATGCATGCATAAGCATTCCCAGGTGGTGTTTTATATAAAGCGTCTGGCGTGGCAATCCCCAGGCCTCCTTCACCTGCTATGTAAATATTGCCATTATTATCTGTGGCAACACTATTAGCAACATTATAGCCCGAACTGCCGCCCAGGTACGTGCACCATACCAGGCCACCAGATGTGGTAAATTCAGCAAGGTAAACGTAGTAAGTTTCAAAATCTCCTGAAAAGCTGGTTTGCCAGGCACCGGAGGTGGCAATACCGGAAGAACTTTGGGTATAGCCGGTTAAAAAAACATGGCCTTTATTATCAAGCGCAACACTCGCTCCGGTTTCATAACTCTTGCCACCCAGGTAGGTACCCCATAAAAGACTTCCTGATGAAGAAAACTTTGCTAATATAGCATCGCTATAGCCAGCATTGGCTGTTTGATAAGCTCCGGAGGTTGCAATTCCATAACTACCGTCTGACTCGGCCGATAGGTATATATTCCCGGCAGAATCAGTTACCACACTATGTGCCTCTTCGTCCTGTCCTCCCCCGTAATAAGTACCCCATTTTAGACTGCCCGTTGATGTAAATTTGGCCAGGAAAATATCAGTATATCCTCCTCCAAAACTGGTTTGCCAGGCACCTGTGGTGGCAATAAGGGATGTACTGCCAGTGTAGCCACTAATTATTATATTATCAGATGGGTCAATGGCAATAGCGTAGCCATCATCTTCGGTAGTTCCACCATAATAAGTAGCCCATGTGCGGCTGCCAGAAGGAGTAAATTTAACTATAAAAGCGTCATGGCCAGCCCAACTTGTAGCGCCTCCGGCTATGCTTGCCTGGTAGGCGGAAGAAGTAGCAATACCTGAACTACTGGATGTGTTCCCCGTAATTACAGGATTTCCTGAATGGTCAATTGCTACGGCATATCCATACTCTTCACCTGTGCCACCATAATAGGTACTCCATAAGCGGCTGCCGGTGGAAGAAAATTTGACGATAAATGCATCATTATTGCCTCCAAAAGAGGTCTGATAGGCACCGGAACTTGCCACATTAGTGGTACTGTTTACCACGCCGGTGACATAAATATTCCCAGAGGAATCAGAAGCGATACCAAAACCCAATTCACCACCGGATCCTCCGAAATAAGTAGCCCAATCTACAGCGGGGTCTATAGTTAAAGGTTTTGACCTGTTGTATTTACCGACGTTGAAAGATATTATTTTATGCCCGTCAAGTTCAAAATTGCTTTTAACAAGAGTTTTATCATCCTGGAAAGTAAGCGGACTGGTTTCTTCCATTTTCCCAAATGCAAAGGCATAGGAAATACCGCCGTTTTCAAGCTGTTTAATTTTTTGAAGCCCTTGCCATTTTATCTGAATATCAGAAACTTTTCCACCCGGGTTTACTACAAACTCATACTTAAACCCTCCTTCACGAGCGTGAAGAATTAAATCAATTTTGGGATAGATATCCTTATAGGTTATGGTTTTATAAGACCTGACGTTCGTAATGCCTGCTTCAGGGGTAGTAGCGGTATAATAGTTTTCGTAATATTCCTGGAGTTCAGATGGAATTATACCGGCAGATGTATTGGAATTCAGGAGAATAAGATCAGCGTTTTCAATCCTAATCTTTCTCTCTTCATTATCCATTCTATTTAATCCGTTGACATGTCGTTGAAGAGACGAGATGCTTCTCGGCTGAGATTGTCCCGCAGCCTCAGAAACACCCTCAACTTCCGCCGTTGTAAAAACAAAACTTATCCTGCCGGGCTTGCAAAAAAGTTGCACACCCCCCTGGCGGCCATAAAATTTTACTTCCGTTTCAGTTTCTCCCTTAATAGCCTTTCCTGCTGCTGTAAGCGAGCCAGTGGTAAGTTGACCTTTATTTTCAATGAAATTCCATTCCTTTGATCTTGCGGGGAATGTTTGTGCAACTTTCTGGGCTTTAACCTCTTGAAAGGTATATACCAGGAGCATGGTAAAGAAAAAATATCTTAAAGGCACTCTTAACAGCATTGTAGGGTAAACTAGGGAATTCAAATTTAATAATATTTGCAATTGATGGTGCGGGGAGGGACCGGATTTTGATAAGTTGACAACTTTCCAAAAGTTGCCAACTTTAGGGCGATGAAACGAGTCTAATCTGATGTTGAGAAAAAGGTAATTTGCCAAGCCAAAATGAGCAAAATGAATAGCCTTTATCAATAAAATTCAGAATCCCATTGCACAACTTTGCGTGTTATCATTTTATCATCTCTCATAAATACAACGATATACATTCCAGGGCGGGTGTTGAGATGTGAACCATCAAATTTGGTATTGTACTCTCCAATGTCAAGGTTCTTATCCAGTAAGGTAGTAACCTCCCTTCCTAGCATATCAACAATAGAAATCCGTATATGTGCAGGACCCGGCAGTATATATTGAATGTCAGTTTGTGTAGCAAAAGGATTCGGGAAAATATTGAGGTAAAATGGCGGATTGATCTCTATATTTAGAGAATCCGTAGACATACAATACCCTGGAATCTCAGTAGTTAGAGTCACTTCATAATTCCCAATCTTTGAAAATGTGTGCGTAATAGAATATCCAGTTGCCCTATCAGCATTATTAATATTCCATTTATATAAACTGGCGGGATAATTTGGATTTTCAGCGATAAATGTTCTTGTAAAAACATCAATGGAATCTACTTTTATTTTAACTATTGGCTTCGGAACTACGTTTATCAAAACACTATCCGTCGCAGTGCAATTCGTTGTTGAAATAGTGACTCTTAAATAATATATTCGTGTACTATCTGCAATAATTACAGGATTACTTATGGTAGAGTTAAAACCAACAGGATTAGAGGACCAGCTATATACATATCCTGAAACAGGCGGCTCACCCAATTGAACCACCGTGCCGGAGCATACTTTTTGAGACAGGCCTGCATGGATATTAGGAGGAGAATATACATAAATTGTTACCTTTCCCAAATCTGAACAGCCATTCGTATTTGTGACAGATAGATAATAAGTAGTTGTCGTATCCGGCTGTACGCCAGCTTTCGGTGCCGTTGAAGTAAAACCGGGAGGATTAGAAGTCCAAGAATAAGTAATACCACCCAAAGGATCAGCGCCAAGCATACCTGTACCACCTTTGCAAATGGTCTGATCAAATCCTGGACTGGCTACAGGAGCCTTCGCGACTTTAACGATAACCGCAGATGAATCGCTATTCACACATCCGGTTAGGGTATTGGTTTCAGTTAATAAAAATGTTGTAAAAGAATTCGGGTTAACAATTGGATTTGAAAGCGTTGAATTAAAACCCTGTGGATTAGATGCCCATAAATAAGTATTTCCGGGTACCCCATCTGTGCCAATTTTAACATGCGTACCCGTGCAAATGGTATAACTGTTTTGCCCCGCGCCGGCAAAATGGCTTTTATAAAAATGAGCAATTAATTTCCCTGTATCATTTTCAGGATTCGGATCAATCAAAGGACTTTTTAAACTAGTCCATGCGACAATAGTATCATTATCATTCAAAAATTTATAAAAGCCCAGTTTGACTAATCTTGAACTTTTTGGTAATATACTTCCAGACCAAACCACAGAATTCTGCATCTTACCATTTACAGACCAATGTACGGTTGCAGATACAAATGTGTCAAGGCCATAGTTTATTAAATTTATAACTATAAGACCGTTCTGGCCTTGACAGATTGAGTCTACTCCGCTGGTAAATCTTGCACCTATATCATGAGTAAATCTTGAATCAAATTTAGCAATGAAAACGTCATTATTCCCGCCATAATTGGTTTGGTATGCCCCCGAAGTCGCAATTCCTGTAGTACTAGTCGTAGTACCTGTTATACAAATATTTTGATTGTGATCCAACTTGATACCATCAACAAAATCAGAACCGGTACTACCAAAATAAGTACCCCATAGTCGCTTACCGGATGGAGAAAATTTCGCGATAAATCCATCATATTGTCCACCTCCATAAGTTGTCTGGAATGCACCAAGTGTGGCAATGTTTGAAGTGCTGCTTGTTAAGCCTGAAATATATAAATTACCCAAAGTGTCAACTATTAAGGATGTGCCTTCATCTACGCCGCTTCCACCAAAATATGTACCCCATAAACGAGTACCCGAAGGCGAGAATTTCGCAATAAATACATCACTATAACCTCCTCCGTAACTTGTCTGGTAAGCCCCTGCACTTAAAATGGGAGGAAAACTATCAGTTGTACCTGTGATAAATATATTTCCGGTTAAATCACTTGTTATTCGGCTACCTCCGAAATTTCCTACTGTTCCATAATAAGTACTCCAAATCCTGGCGCCAGAAGCAGAAAATTTCGCAATGAAGTCGTTATAATTGTCATAATTTATAGTCTGATAAGCCCCTGAAGTTGCAATTCCTGTTGAGCTATTAGTAAAACCTGATATCAATACGTCACCAAAAACATCAATAGTTATTCTCTCACCTTCATCACTTCTATTCCCTCCAAAATAAGTGCTCCAGATTAAGCCTCCCTGGCTTGTAAATTTTGCAATAAAAGCATAACCATAGTTATTACTAAGCGTTTTTTTTATGAAGCTTGACTGATAGGCTCCAGAAGTAGCAATATTAGAGGTGCTTTGAGTTGCACCCGTTATGTAAATATTTCCTATTTTATCAGTCGTTACACCCTCGCCTTGATCCGGATTGGTTCCACCAAAATAAGTGCTCCAGGTTCGGGAACCGGTTGATGAGAATTTCGCAATAAAAGCATCAAAACCCCCGCCATAACTTGTTTGGTATGCTCCGGTACTGGAGATGCCTGAATCACTTGATGTTGACCCACAAATTACCACATTGTCAAATAAATCTAATGAAATACCGGCTATAAATTCGCCACCCATACCACTTCCGGTTCCATTTCCACCAAAATAAGTACTCCAAATACGGCTTCCAGAAGTAGAAAATTTGGCAATAAATCCATTTACATTTTCCCCAGAAAAACTAGTCTGATATGCACCAGCACTTGCAATCCCGGATGCACTCTGTGTGGAACCACCAACATACAAATTATCCTTTGAATCTACTGCTAGAGAAGAAGATTGTTCATTTTTTGGTCCACCGAAATAAGTACTCCAATCCAATGTCGGGTCAATAACTAAAGGCTTATTCCTATCGTATTTTCCTGTTTTAAAACCTATTATATTGTCTTCTTTCCTAAAGGAACTTACAATTTCTTTTGAATCCTGGTAGGTATATGGTTTACTTTCCTCCATTTGTCCCAGAGCAAATGAATATTTAATTCCCAAATTTTTTAATCTTTTAATCCTTTCAATTCCCGCCCATTGCATTTGTATATCACTTACTTTCCCACCTGTGTAAACAACAAATTCATATTTCATCCCGCTTTGCTTGCAGTGTAATACCATATCAATTTGCGGATATATGTTTTTGTAGGTAATTGTTTTATAGGTGTGTACATTTGTTATCCCATTTTCTCCGCAATGAGGCAGATAAAAATTTTCATAATATTCTTGTTGGTCTGAGGCGGTTATTTGGGCGGATGGGTTAGAATGAAGTAGGATTAGATCGAGGCGGGAGGTGGTTAAGGAATTATGATGATTGAAGTTTGTTCGCCCAAATCCCCCTGCCCCCTTTGGAAGGGGGAATCGCACAGATGTACCTGTTGCTTCTGATACTTCGTTTTGCTCATTTATGATTTCAGAAAAAACAAAACTGATTTTTCCGGGGCGGCAATATATTTGAGCTTCACCTTCATGCGAGTAATATTTTATGTCTGACACTCTATCGTCTCCCTTTGGAGTCCGGGCCTCAAGCTGCCCCTTATTTTCAACGAAAGACCAGTCTTTGTGATTTATGAAATTTTTACTCAGCCCTTTCATCCTGTCGGGCTGAACTTTTAGAGGTTTGACCGCATACACATTATTCAAAAACAAAATGAATAGTATTGTAAAATGCAGTTTAAAAGATTTCATTACAGGAATTTGAAATCAAATATATGCAATATTACATTATGAATTGATAATATAAAAGAAGTAAAGCAGAATGCTGCTCTCTATATCACTATCGTGATCCAACCGGTTAAGAAGTACTGCTGGTTGTCAACGCCTCTTACGTAGATGATATATTTATAAGAATCCATGAGTGGGTGGTCTTTATTGTCCAGGCCATTCCAGCCTTTTTTGAATTTGCCGTCCCAGTTATCTTTTAAGGATGATGATTCAAAAACCTTTGATCCCCAGCGGTCAAATATCTGTATGTGGTATTCTCTTATATATAATCCTTTTACAATAAATGAATCATTTAATTCATCATTGTTTGGCGTAAATGCATTAGGAACAAAAACCCTTGATTTCACGGTCAGGCAAGCCTCGTTTGACATACTTGTAATTTCAAAATTCTGGATAGGATTTGATGGCGGTCCATTTCTATGTGCCACAATGCGATAGCAATAAGAAGGGAGGCTATTCCTGTCCGTTATAAAGTCCGTAAATTGTGTGTCCTTACCGCTGTTTGTATTAGCCAGCCAATTATAATTTCCATAAGCATCTTTAATCTGGATCTCGTAATACATTACGCCTTCCGGCCAGTCTTCATAAGCATTCCAGTGCAGGTATGGCCTCACATCAGGTGTTGTATCTGTTCCTAATAAAATTGATTTCCCAATATGGCTATATGGCCCCAGGTCTCCGCAACTATCCATCATGTTCACCCTGTAGTAATATGATTTATGCTGCACGTCAACCTTCTTATCAATAACTGATAATACACTCCTCACAAAAGGTGAATCAATCAGTAAATAATTAATGCCGTCAACAGATTTTTCAACCATCCATTTTTCAACCTTTATCGTTGCTGTATCTTTCCAGAATATCTCGGTATTCTTATTATCAGGCACAGTTACCCTCAGCATATTAGCAGCAGGTACTTTGTTTACATGCACAGGCAATGTAGTACTTGTATCGCTCCAGGATACCTGCGCAGGAACACTGTCTTGCACCGCTAGTATCTTAAAGGTTGCAGGTCTGTAACATATCAGATCTGAATCGATATAATTCAAGGTACTACCGGGTACAGAATCAATTAAAACATAAACCCCGGGAGAATAAAAACTTTCCCGGTATATTTTATATTCACGCACAGCCCATCCAACATAAGGTGTCCAGTTTACAAGCGCTTTATCAGCGCCGGGCAGGGCTGTTACATTAATGCTGCAATGGGATGGTGATAGCTTTGAAAAATGGTTGCAGATATTATAGCTCTGTACTTTAAAACAATATACATTATGCAATGTGCTGGGTACATTGGCTATATAAACGGTATCATCTACGTTACTTATATGATCAATAACATTAAACTTACCTGACTGGTCTTCCATCCAGACATCATAATGATCAAAGTCAACGTCAATAAACCTGGAAAAATCTACTTCTACCTGGTTGTCATTCACTACGCTCACCCGGTATAATGTTGGAGGAGGGGGTGGAACGGTATCACCCATAATCAAGTAATTTTTCTTGATTAATGTGTCAACACAACCCTTGTAATTTCTTACAAATAAGGATATAGTATACTGCCCCTTTTTGAGATAATAATGCAGGGGACTTTGCTGATGTGATGAGTCTCCATCGCCAAATAACCATATCCAGGATTCAATAGCCGTATCGCTGTTGGATTGATCTGTAAATTGGATTGGCGTGCCAAGACATCCCCTTACCGGTGAAGTAAATGAGGCAGTTACCCCTCCAATTTTAATATTGGTACTATCCCTATTATAACAACCATAACTACTGGTAACTCCAAGTTTTAAATAATAATATCCATTCTTTTTGAACGTATGCAGGGGATTTGATCCTGTTGCTGTTCCGCCATCACCAAAATCCCAATTCCACTTTGTAATGACACCGGAGCCAGGTGATGATTGATCGTAAAAAAAAGTAGGCAACCCTGAACATAATGAATCAAAAGTGAATGCCGGACTTGGAAGAGGGTCAACTATGATTGTATCTTTCGATGGTAAAAAATAACTGCAGCCAAAACTGTCACTCAAATTCAAAGCCGGCAAATATTTCCTGGGCGCGTTATAAGTATGTGTTACAGTACTTCCTGAATCAAGTTGCCCATCACCCAAATCCCAAATAAACTTAGTAGCATTTTTGGATATGGCTTTAAAATGGACAGTAAGTGGAACACAACCACGAGTTTTATCATAAGAATATGTTCCGACAGCTCCTTTAATATTAATCAGGCTTGGTTTAGAAATTGAATCCGAACAACCAAGCGAATCAGTAATTTTAAGACTAACTGAAAAAGTGCCTGCATTAAAATAAACCTTTTGCGGGTCTGATTGAGATGATATTGGAGAACCATCACCAAAATTCCATTGAAATTGCCTGTATCCACCAAAGGCAAAAGTCGACAAGTTATGAAAAACCACAAAAAATGGCGGGCAAGTACTATTAGTACTATCTATATAAAAATCAGCATGCGAAATCTGTTTCCTTACTAATAATGGACGGGTAATAGAATCAGTACAACCGTTATTATCAGTCATTTTTAAATGCACTTTATAAGGGCCGTTTTTGTATATTACTAATGGAGACCTGTCAGTGCTGTCTATTGTGCCATTGCCAAGATCCCATAAATACTTGAATGGGCCAAGGCCAACATCAGTTGGGTTTAAAGAATAAATTACATTCTTACAGGTCACATTTGAGTCAATTGTAAAATCTGGAACCGGTTTTGACGGATATACCTGGGTAGTTTGCCAGTTTGTGCATCCTGCAGTATCTGTAGCTTGTTCCGTAATAGTAAAACCGGCATTCTGGTCATTGGGCACTGTGGTATAAGTATATGACATGGTGTCTCTTGTCACATTTATGATATGTCCGTCCCCCATATCATACACTTTTACCTTTATCGTTTTATCTTTGGTAGATAGATCAGTTAGCAACACTTTTAAGGGTGCGCAGCCCGCGGTTTTATCAACTGTAAAATTTATTGACGGACCATTGGCCGTTATATTATTTGGGATTTTAATAGTATCCGAGCATTTATTTGAATTTGTAGCAACTAAATATGCATGATAAACACCTCTGGATGTATAGATATGAGGAACAACCCTTATCGGTGTATCTACACTTGTATAAGTGACAGTAGTTCCGTCCCCGAAATTAATTGTATTGTCAGCGTCATCATTATCTTTAAGTGTAAAGAATACCGTTAGTGGCCAGCACCCTTTATTTTTATCCACGTCCAGGCTCACTTCCCAGGGCTTTTTTACAACAATGGGCGGCCCACGAAAGGTATCAGAACATCCAAAAGTATCATTATAAACAATCTGAAATGGATCATATGTGCCCGCTGAATAGGTATGTACGGGATTTCTTTGGAGAGTGGTGTCACCATCGCCAAAATGATAATCTACCCTGTTAGCATCTATTGATGAATCAAAAAAAGATATTATATTGGCAATGCAGCCACTGCTATTTGTAACGTATTGGGCCCATGGACCTGCAATTACAATTAATTTTTTCTTTTTGAGCGTATCATTGCAACCTTTGTTTGAAGCAATTAACCGAACGTCATATTTACCGGGTTTGATCGTATATTTATGTGAAGGACTCGGGTCGTGCGAAGTTTGCCCGTCACCAAAATCCCACGAATAGCTATCTGCTCTAATACTTCCATGGGTATCGGTCAGGTTTAGAAAATGGACATGCCTCATTTTATTAAGACATCCCGAATCAGGCTGAGAACTAAAATCTGCGGTTGGTAATGTTCCGGATTTCACGGTTGTATTGGCAGAAGCGGTACATCCTTTTTTGGTGGTAACTGTTAATATAACTTTGAATATACCAGTATCAGTATATAAATGATGCCCTGGATCAAAAAGGGTTGATGTTGTTCCATCTCCAAATACCCATTTAGTACTTGCGAAAGAATCATTACTGGTTGAGCCATTTTTAAAAACGAAGTTGTACGGCGCACATCCTGCCTGATCTCCCGGAACATTTATTACGGCAGTGACAGATTTTGCATCTATAAAATTGTTTTTTGTAAGTTGTTCAATACATCCATTAGCATCACTTACAGTAAGAGTTACCGGGAAAAACGGGCCTGAGGGTGGAAAGCCCGAACCTGGCTTATAGGTATGCGTAGGAGATTGTTGTGTTGAGGTTGTACTATCGCCAAAATCCCAAAGAACTACTGTAGTTCCAGCACCTGAAGTATTAAAAAAAGTAGTAGTAAAAGGGGATTGGCACAGTATGCTGTCAGCTGTAAATGAAGGTTTAAAGCCCTTAGTAACTGTTATACAATTGCTTTTGGTAATAGTATCCTGGCAGCCAGCACCGCTTGTAACAGCAAAAGTTATGTTGTAGGATCCGACTGCAAAACTGTGCGCCGGAAATTCTTGTGTTGAATGACTCCCATCTCCAAAATCCCACCAGTAACTGGAACCAGGTCCAAGTCCTGAAGAATTGTCACTAAAGCTTACCGTTAATGGAGCGCAACCAGACCCTGGATTAAATTGGAAATCTGCTTTAGGTTTTCCGATAAAAATAAAACCGCTTTTGACCAGCGTATTAGAACAGCCTGCAACATCGGTTACGGTCAAAGAAACATCAAATGATCCTGATTTTGTATAGGTATGTGACGGGTTCTGGGAAGTTGATTGAGGAGAACCGTCTCCAAAATCCCAGCTATATGTAAACCCGCTGGATATTGAGGTAACTTTAGAAGTAAAATTTATGGTTGTTGGAGGAATACAACTACCAGTTGATGAGGAAGTAAAATCTATAACCGGCGGTTTGGATGCGTCGATAAAACTACCTTTATTGATAGAATTTTTGCAGCCATTTTGATCGGTCACTTGCAGAGAAACATCATAATTACCAGGAGAGGTATATGTATGCGGAGATGGGTTTTGATGTGTATCAGTAGTTCCATCGCCAAAATCCCAAAGCCAGCTTACTATAGTACTTGAACCGGTACTTTGATCCGAAAAAGTTACCTTAAAAGGAGGGCATCCGATCGTAACATCTGCCTTGAATTGAGCGGTTGGAACTGCATAAACAATTACCGTTTTTGTAACGGAACTACTTTTGTTGGTAGAGCCATCTGTAACCGTAAGCGTAATACTATATGTCTTTTGTATATAATAAATAGCGCTGGCATCTTTGGTAGTAGCTGTATTAGAATTACCTAAATCCCACTTGTAAGATAAATTGTTACCTGTTGAGGTATTTGTAAAGCTAACAGTCAACGGACTGCACCCTGCTGTGTTAGAAACAGTAAAATTAGCTTGAGGTTGAGCCCATGCAAAAAAACCTATTGCAAGTTGCAATAGGGTCATCAATGCCCATTTATTGGTCAAATTAGTTAACATCTCCCGCTAATTAAAGCATAAATTTACAAATCTTTTCAAACTTTTTCAATAATAATTGAAAAAATCAAAATTATTGCACTTCTACAATGTAATGATTTGATCAATTTTAGTAGTTTTTTACTGGTGATATACAAATAATCCGCTCCTAAATCCAATTAAAATGTAACGGAAATTAAACAATTATAGTTGCATGGTTAGTTTGCTTACTTAGTTGTTTCCCAAAACAAAAATTAATACCTTTGTATTGCGAATTAATTTAATGATTCGCATTTTTTTAACCTTTGTTCTTCTTGTTTGCTAAGGCCAAGGCTTTTTATTAGTTCAATGTTACGAAGCGATTCTGTTGTTGCTCCCGCAAGTGATGTCGTTTCGACAACGATTACTTTTTGCATTTTTTTTATTTGCCTGCTTAGCGCTGAACTCAAAATACCAATAACAGGAATGGCCGCGAGGTAAGAAACTGCAACAAGCCAATTAATTGAAAAAGCATAAACTGTAACAAAAATGAACCCTACCAGAGAAATGAAGAGAATATTAACCATTGACCCTATAAGCTTTTCACAATCGGCACGAACTTTTTGTAAAATGCTAAGCGTTTGACCACTTCGTTGATCTTCAAATACCTGGTATGGCAGGCTTAATGAGTGGGTAAGGCCATCCTGGTATATTCTCGCTCCGTTTTTTTGAATAATTACATTCAAAAAATAATCCTGGAAATTTTTAGCAATTCTTGAAACCATAGCAAAGCCCATACCCAGAAGCACTAAACCTATAACGCCATTTAAAAACACTTTTTGGGTAAGATGAGCCCTTGGAGTTAGGTAGTTATCAATAATCCTTTGCAT
>Ga0207068_1145_pt1 | contig 20130 bp, 21 predicted proteins | sample Alteio_BWMinCont_23_FD_153475 | JGI IMG/M metagenome (GOLD analysis project Ga0207068, IMG submission 153475) | Enriched cells from forest soil in Barre Woods Harvard Forest LTER site, Petersham, Massachusetts, United States -... | ecosystem: Environmental > Terrestrial > Soil > Temperate forest >... | reverse complement strand
GGCTGGAACTGGTCCACGGCGGCCCGCGCAACCGACAACGTGGAAAAAACCATCGCTGTGAACTATGCCAATCGCGGATTCACGTACGACTATGAAGGAGAAAACCGGGGCATCAATCTCGGCGCCGGGACGCAGGAAGAACGGGAGAGACTGGACCCACGGCACAAAGGCCTCACAGATGGCGCCGACCAGTTGCCCGGCACGGCCGATGTCGCGGGGCCGGATGGGCCGGAAGACGCGATTGGCGCTGGATACCTTTGGGATTCAGCCTTGCGCGCCAAGCTGACCGTACGCAACTACGGCTTCTTCCTGACGGAGTCCTCGTCCAACACTCCGCTGGCGCACGACGCTGCGGCGGACAAGGTTGTTGTCGCTATCGTCGATAATCCGCGGCTTCAGGGACGTACGGACCCGTACTTTCGTGGTTTTGACCAGCGCATTGCCGACTACTGGCGTTTCAAAGAGTGGGAACGTGAGTTCGACGGTTTTGTGAAAGACGGCAATCTCCCCAACCTCTCACTGGTCCGGCTGGCCCACGACCACTTCGGCAATTTTGGCGGCGCCATTGACGGTGTGAACACCGTAGAAACTGAATTTGCGGACAACGATTATTCGCTCGGACTACTCGTTGAAAAGGTTGCGCACAGCAAATATGCCAGCGACACGCTGATTTTTGCGATCGAGGATGATGCCCAGAACGGGCCGGACCACATGGACGCCCACCGCAGTATTGCGTTGGTTGCCGGCCCTTACGTGAAGCAGGGGACCGTTGTATCGCAGCGTTTTAACACCGTATCCATGCTGCGCACCATCGAGGAGGTCCTGGGTATGAAGCCGCTCGGGCTGAATGACGCTCTGCAGGCGCCGATGGCCCCGGTATTCGCTGCCACGCAGGCGAACTGGACCTTCACCGCGCGCGTGCCAGAGGCCTTGCGTTCTACCCAGCTTCCTTTGCCGCCGAAAACAGCAGGCGGACCATCGGCTGCTTATAAGCCAGCCCACGATGCCGCTTACTGGGAAGAGCAGACACGGGGTTTCGACTTCACTTCGGAAGATAAGCTTGATTCTGCCGCATTCAACATGGTGTTGTGGAAAGGCCTCAAGGGCGACAAGCCATACCCTGATGATCGTGATGGCCGTGATCTGCGGTCGCATCGCGATCAACTCCTGAAACAGGACAGCAAAAACTGAAGACCGGGCGTGCAATCAGCAGTACCAGCGGAACAAATCCAAGTCCGGCGCTGAGGTGCTTGAGCGTGTGCCCGCTCACCACGCCGCCTAGATGATAGATGGGTTTATCGAGTAGTTCAAAGACCTTGGCCGCTACATTGCCGATGGTCGCGATCACAAACTCGCGCGTGCCGGGCGCTCGCGAAGGAAAGAGCAGCAGCAACAAGACACCGACCACCATGACCAGCCCCTGGTACAGTGCATACCAACGCAGATCGCCATGTCCATGCTGCTCGCTCCAATTCCACTGAAGCACGCTGCCCAACCCCAAGACTATGAGTACCGGAAGCAGCCAGAGAGTCTTCGCCCGGAAACGATCCACGATGAGAGCGCAAATAATGCCGGCCATGGCAACCGTCATGGGCAGGCGATCGGCGACCAGACGGTCATTGTCCGGCGCCAGGTGATAGTAGCCCGATCCAAATCCTGTGAGCATGAGTCCTGCAAACAGTGTTCCGTATGCCCGGCGCTGCTGGGCCGTCAGGCTGGAACGTTGCCGCAGAGCAAAATACAGACCGAATGCTCCAACAAGAATGAAGGGCAGATTGGAAAGGACATCCCATGCGCGAGGGATGCCCAGCCAAGTTCTGGCATCGGCAAAATCGTGATATGACTGAGGTTGAGAAATCGGCCCCAGGTTTACTGTAACCACGATACATGTCAACCCGAGCGCGCCGATAATGGACCAGCGAGTCGCAGTACTCCATGCACGCATTCGGTCTAGCATCTTCATTATTGTTCTTATTATTATTCTTGAGTAGCCGGAACCGGCACTTTCTTGTTCCCTGCCAACTCAGCCATGGTCTGCTGGATGTTCCGCTTGGAAAAGGCTTTGAAGAATCCCCAAGTGCCGTACTTGTTCTCCAGGTCAGGCAAGACTGCCGGTGCCACATCCTCTTCCGGTTTCCCCTCTTTCCGCGCCTTAGCGACGTCTTCACGCAGCGTGGCCAGATAGTTGCGAAAATCCCTGACGTCCCCTGCGCTGGCCACATCGCCGTGTCCGGAGACAAACGTTGCCGACGCATGCTCCGCAAGAAGCTTGTCCAGACTCTTGACCCATTCGCTGGTGGTGGCATCAATCAAATTCGGGAGATGTTTCTGCCACACCAGGTCCCCGCCAAAAACGGCGTTTGCGCCGGGAACAATCACCACGGAATCGCCTCCGGTGTGTCCCAGCATGGCACGCACCTGGACGAGCCGCGTGCCGAGATAAATATCCATCGCGTCGGTATAGACCACGTTCGGCAGGACCAGCGATTCCACCCAGGCTTTCTTGTCGGGCTTTGGATCTGGGCCAAAGAATTTCAGGTTTTCCGTGCGGAGCCAGGCGCGCACGTTGCGCTGCGCCACAATGGTGGCCCCGGCCTCGGCAAAAACCTGGTTCCCCGTGGTGTGGTCCAGATGGTAGTGGGTATTGACCACGAAGCGGACTGGAAGATTGGAGAGTTTACGGATCTCGGCCAGCAAGTCGCGCGCTACGCCTGCATCCTGGAACGTATCAACCACCAGAACGCTGTCGCTCCCGATCACAAATCCCGCATTGCTTCCGGCTTTACCGTCATCGGTGGCAATTGCGGCATACACGCCCTCGCCAATGGTCTTGATGGTGAAATCCGCGCCGAACGCCGGTACAAGTACCGCGAGGAGAAGAAAACTAACAACCGCTTTGATTTTCATTCCGGAGATAGTACCACGCCGAAGAGAGGTTGCTTGTCTGGAGGGGAGCGCCGCCATGATACCCCGCCAGAAGGAGGCCGTTACCATTTTCGTTTCTGAACCTCCTGAAAAACGTTTATTCTATGAAGCAAGGAGGCCCTGAGAATGGCGAACCTTGATTGGTCACAATGTCCCGCCGTGGAGAGCATCCCCGGCAAACGTAGCGGCGCGTGGGTCTTCCGGGGTACCCGAACTCCCGTTTCCACCGTGTTCGAAAACTTACAGGACATGAGCGTTGACGAGCTGGTCGAAGAATTCGGCGTTACGCGTGAACAGGTTCAAGCCGTGTTGCAATTTGCCGCGCACACTGCGGAGGCGCCTGCTCCCGGCCACTAATGCTGGTTCTGTTTGATAACGGAACACCGCGCACGCTTGCTCGCTTTCTCATAGAGCACCACACGGTCACGGAGGCCCGTGCCGGTGGGTGGGAGGAATTGGAAAACGGTGAGTTACTGAAACGGGCCGAGGCCGCGGGGTTTGAGGTACTGGTTACAACGGACAAAAATCTCCGCTATCAGCAAAACCTTGAAAGCCGCAAGATTGCCGTTGTGGTTTTGGGGCAGGGCCGATGAGAACCGATGGCAAAGCAGAAAAGCAGCATTACGTCCCTCAGATATTGTTGCGCCTGCACGCGAGCGACCCATCGGCGAAGAGGGGAGCCGAGCAGGTCTGGTGCTTCGATAAGCAGACCGACAAGGTTTTCCCCGCGAACATCCGGGGCGTATTGGCTGGCAACCGATTCTATGAAGTCGAAGTCAACGGCCAGACGCTGAGCCTCGAAGAGTCGCTGTCGGAGATCGAAGGCCTGCTGAGTCCGATCCTTACTCGGCTGGTCTGCGAACAGAAGTTGGCGTCTCTCTCGAACGAGCACCGTTTCACCATCGCTAGCTTCTGTGCGGTGCAGATGCTTCGAACCCAGGGATTTCGCGATCGCATTAAGGATTTGAACGAAGGTGTCGCCGAAGCCCTTCGCAAGCGCGGGATCGACCCGTCCCAAGTTTCGAATTTCAAGACGCTTTCCGACGAGGAGATCAAGGCATTCTCGATGGATATGCTGGCCGACGCGCCGCGGAAATATGCGTCGCATTTTCTTTCAAAATTCTGGCACCTCATCGGAACTACGCCCGACGATCCGTTTCATGTGGGAGATTATCCCGTGGTTGTTGATAACGATTTTAGAAAGGGGCCAGGTACGTTGGGCCTGGCGTCGCCAGGTGTCACGATTTACCTGCCGTTAAGCCCTACGCTCTGCCTGGCGATGACTGATCCGGCGCTGATCGAGGAATTGTTTGAGGGCGCGCGAAAGGTCAGAGCCGGTCACGAGGAGTTTGAGAAGAGGATCGAAGCAGATCGATTCCCGGCCCGAGGCGTGGCTTTTCAAAAGGTAATGAAAGAAAATCGCGATCAATTGAACCAACAGATCAGGTCGATGGAGAGCGGGACGCCTTCGGCCCATGAGCCTCAAGTGGTCACTCGCGTGAATTCTTTGCAGATGCTCTACGCTGGCCGGTGGATTGTTTCTTCTAAGACGGATTTTTCGTTGCCGCTCAGGATGCTTGCTGACGATCCTGGCCTTCGTGCGCGGCGGAAATTGGAGGTAGAATGATCCGAACGCGCACTACGAGCCCGAAGAGCTTGAAGCCTTGTTCAAAGCCTGCACTCCGGACGAGAGAGTTCTGTACCTGTTCTTCCTGCTGACGGGCGAACTGGATAAGGAGATCCGGCATACCGCCTAGACGGACATTGACTGGTCTACCCTCAAGTTTGTCGGACGCAAGGATATTAATAAGTTGATGGACAGCAGCCAGATGGCCGATCTGGCCGCACAATCTCTCCTCCTGGCGAGCGCCGAAACGCACTCGGAGCCGGCCACGTAATTAGCAGCCCTGAGCCGAGACGGGGTGGCTGTACTAAGGAAGTATCACTGGAATATCAGAGCCGTAAAACTTCACCTCTGGATAGCCCTTCTGTTTAAAGAGCAAATCCAGGGAATTCTCGGCGCGTTTCTTTTCCAGCGTGGGACCATATCTCACGTAGTCTATTGGTAGCAGATCCCCGTTCTTGGGTCGAAGTTCAAGATAGGGAACGACCATCCCCCGTGATGGTCTAAATTTCAATTGAAGTATTTCTCCCTGACTGAGGAATGGCGACTTTGGCCGCGCCACAAGACGCCATTCCTGCTCGTCCGTGAATGCTGGATGTTTGAAACGAACGATTTCCGCCAGGGCCGTAGCTTGCAAGAACATGTTGAAGGAGATGAAAAAGACTTTCTTTTCTTCCCCATCCAGTTTCTCGAACGATGCTTTCACTTCCGGCTCTCCCAAAGCCGAGAGCACGTCAGATAGGACACCATCTAAGAGCTTAATCTGCGACTCTTTGTCGTAGATAATTCTCCGTAGCTCTACCTGGAATAGCTGATCCTCGACTTTGAACTCAGTTTGAAGAGCCTGCCTCCGAAAGCCTACGGAATATCCTCCATCCTGGCCGTAGGCCCGCCATTGGCTCAACAGATTTGGATCTTCGCAAAAACACGCAACATAGGTGCGGGATGCTACCGACTCCATTGAGCCGCTAGGTTCAAATGCCTTTTGAGTATGCTGGACTATGGCGGCTCCCATATCGTCCATTTTCGTTTTGCCGATCGACTCCTTGAGGATAGAGGTAAAGAGATTGCATCCGTAGTCGATCTCTGACGAGTCGTTCAGATAATAGGCTGCACCGGCCCGTAGACACCCCTGTTCGACAATGCCGTGGAGTCCTTCGGCAGTTGTGTAGTGCGCCAGGTGCATCAGTTCAGCGGGCGGGACCCTGTCTGGGTTGTCTGGCTGCGCAGCACGCTGGGTGCGTCTTTTCAAGACTGCTTGAAAAATATTTTGAAAGCAATCCAGCATGTTTTGCTTGAGCACATTTGACTGCATATCCATATGTATTGTTCCGGGAGAATCTCAATTCAAGACTCTATTTTGTGGAAATCCAAAATGACCCACTACCAAATAGTAGGTGTTGTCCTAAGAGTGATCAACGTATTAATAGGACACTTACCAAATAGTCCTGTCGTTGGCACATGATATGTCCGGGTCAATTAGCACGTGAAATATCCGCTTTTTTGGCGGCGAGGGTAATTAGGATATCGAGAGCGTTTTGCACCCACGTTCTAGCCTTCGCGGTCATGCTGGCTTCGTCGCAAACTCCTTGGTGGGCAGAGCAGATTCCTCGCCCCTCGCGCGCTGAAGAAAGCGCGCGCGAGCTTAACGGGGCATCGGAATGACAGCGCCTTCAGTTTACCGAGCGTAACGACAAAGCAGCACCCGTGGCAGCACACCGCTGTAATCTCCCACTTCTGTTCTCGCGCCAAGAAATGGGAAGTCAAGATTCGCTTACTCCGACCAGACGCCCAGCACATTGCCCACCCCGTCGGAGAAGTGGAAGCGCCGTCCGCCGGGAAACTCGAAGATGGGCACAACAATGGCGCCGTCCGCTGCCACGATTGCCGCCTCTGTCGCCTCCAGGTCCGCGGAATAAAGCACGACCAGCGGCGCAGTCTTGGGTTGCGCTTCATGCGGATCGCCCCTGTAGAAGCCGACGGCGAGTCCGGAGTCCGCCGCGTTGCAGTCGATATACGCTGGACCCCAATCCTTGAAGCTCCAGCCGAAGACCGTCGCGTAGAACTGCTTCGTTCGCTCGATGTCGGTCGATGCGAACTCGATGTAGTTGATCTTGTGGTGATTTCCTGGATTGCTCATGCCTCTCTCCTTATTTGTTCTGAATCAAATGGCGTCGAGGAAAAGGCGGTGCGGACACAAGGCGCAGGCACACCCTTTCCGGTGTGCTTCTGATGCGCCCCCATCCACACTCCCTCAGAAGCCGGAGAGTGCAGGTAGAGCCCGCTGATTCAAATCCAGTCGCGGACTGCCGAGGTACGAGACGAAAATAGCAAACGCCCTCAACAAATGCAATGCAAGATGGATTTGGAAACTGCAAGAATGCCAGCTACATTCTTCTGCTGGTAGAGCGCGTCCAGGTCGCGAACCGCGCGATCAGCCAGTTCAACGCGGTATGCCATGCTTACTGCGGATCTCGTTGAATGCTTCACGGGCAGGACGGGTGCGGCCATGTGCCACGTCGTCCAGACCTTGGCGAATGCCTTCCCCTGCATCAGCACTAGCGGCCATGTCCAACAACCGTTGATAGGCTTCGGCATCCTGCACAACGGCCGCGGCCTTCCCCTTGACTGTCAGCACCACCGGACGCTTGCTTTTCTTTAGCTGCTTCATGAAGTCGCCTGAGCGACGGCGGAAGGTCGTGAGCGATTGAATGTCTTTCGTGATGTCGAGTATCGATGATCCCATAGAGCACCTTATAAGGTGCTGCTAGTATACATCGTCTCCTTACCACCATGCCGCTCCAGGGAGTTCTCTCTGCGTGTATCTGCGGCGAACTCTCTTTTGATCTCTCAGCGCAGGCGCCCGACTCAAAGTGCCGCTGGCAAATTTTCACAATTCCAACCGCATTTTGGGGTTGACACAGCCCAATGATAGGCTGCATATTTATACATAGTAGTCGTATAATTATTCATATGCCCAAATTGGCCCGTCAGCAACTGATTGTCGAACTCGCGCACGACGGCCCGCTGCCGAACCAGCATGAGCTGTGCAAGGTGCTGGGGCGGCGGGGCTTTCCCGTAACGCAGGCCACGCTCTCGCGGGACTTGAATGAACTCAGGCTGGTAAAGACTTCACAAGGTTACATGCTGCCTAATGGTGACGCAACAGCGGAACCTTTGCCGGCCGTTTCACGGCTCGTACGTGAATTTGTGCGCGAAGTGCGGCGGGCACAGAATTTGCTGGTCATCAAGACCATTCCCGGCAGCGCCCAGCCCGTGGCCGTGGCCATCGATTCGGAAGCTTGGGAAGAAGTCGTGGGTACGATTGGCGGGGACGACGCCATTCTCGTCATTGCATCCGACAGCAAGACCGCCCGGCACCTTCAGTCGCGTTTAGAAGGGATGCGCGCCTGATGGGGCAAACCGTGCAACCTGCCGTGGTTGGCGCCACCGGCTATGCCGGCTTCGAACTGGCGCGCCTGCTTTTCCGCCATCCCAACGTGAAGAAGCCTGTCCTATTCACACGCGAGGGTGAAGGCACTCCCGAGCGACTGGATGACATCTATCCCCATATCAGTGGCAACGGGGCCTCGCCGCTGGAGCCGTTTCGCTGGGAGGCGCTGCGCAACAGGGGCGTGGACGTGCTTTTTCTGGCCACGCCGCATGAAGTTTCGCGCGAGTGGGTACCGCAGGCGGCGCAGCAGGGTGTGCGCGTAATTGATCTGAGCGGCGCCTGGCGGTTGGCCACACCCGCGTATCGGGAGATATATCAGTTTCACGATAACGATGCCGCCGTGGCGGACAAGCTGACGGCCGAGGCTGTGTACGGCATGCCGGAACTGCACCGCGATAAGCTCCCGGGCGCGACCTTGGTCGCTGTTCCCGGTTGCTACGCCACATCCATTATTCTGCCTCTTACGCCTCTTGTGCGTTCCGGGCTGATTGATCTGAATCACGGCGTGATTTGCGATTCCAAGTCCGGGGTCTCCGGCGCGGGTAAACAACCCACTGCGAAGACGCATTTTGTGGAAGTGGCGGAGAACCTCTCCGCTTATGCGGTGTTTTCTCATCGCCATACGGGAGAGATCCTGGAACAGCTTGGTCTTGCGCCCGAGCAACTAGTGTTTACGCCTCATCTGCTGCCTATTCCGCGCGGCATTTTGTCCACGATCTACGTGCGGCTGAACTCGGTTATGCAACCGCGGGAAATTGAAGACTGCTGGCGTACCTTTTACGCCGGAGCACCCTGCGTGCGCGTGTTTCCCGCGGGCAAGCTGCCCCAGATACAGTATTCGCTGCACACCAACTATTGCGATATCGGATTTGCCCTGGCAGCAGACGGCAGGCGCCTGGTAATTGTCTCCTGCCTGGACAACCTGATGAAGGGCGCGGCCGGGCAGGCGGTGCAAGACATGAATGTAATGTTTCGCTGGAAAGAAGAGGAGGGCCTGAGGTGAAGCTTGTCGTAAAAATCGGAGGCGCCGCGCTGGAAGATACCGCCTTGCTGCATCGTGCTGCGCAGGCCATAAAGCTATTGGCGGATGAACACCAAGTCGCTGTTGTCCATGGCGGCGGAGCAGCACTCACCCGGCTGCTGGCCCAAGTAGGCAAGACCACCGAGTTCATCGACGGCCTCCGCGTGACCGATGCAGAGACGCGCGACCTCGCCGTCATGGTGCTCGCCGGACACATGAACAAGAAGCTGGTCGCCGCGCTCGGAAGCATTGGCCAGCCGGCCATGGGACTTTGCGGCGGTGATGGTCTGGCCTTCCGCGCCCGCAAGAAAAAATCCAATGGCCATGACCTGGGTTTCGTTGGCGAAATCTCCTCGGTGGACCCGCGCTGGATCAAGACCATCTGGGAGCAAGGCTGCGTGCCGGTAATCTCGAGTCTGGCCCTAGGCTGTGACGGTCAATATTACAACGTGAATGCCGACGAAATGGCGTCTGCCTGTGCAGTGGCCTGCCATGCCGACACCCTGATCTTTCTTACCGACGTACCCGGCGTAAAAGATGCCGATGGTCTCGTCATCCGGTGGCTGGGCCTGGATCGCGCCGCTGAGCTGGCGCAGAGCTCCGTCATCGCCGGCGGAATGCTGCCCAAGCTGGAGGCTTGCAAAGACGCGCTTCTGCACGGCGTGAATCGAGTACGGATCCTTCCCGCGGTGGAAGTTGAAGCCTTGCCGGAATTCTATTTCGCCAAAATCGAGTCAGGCACGGAGGTCCTGGCATGACCCTGGAGGGAATACAGAAGCTTGAATCCAAACTGCTTCTCGCAACCTATGACCGCTACCCGATTCTGCTGCGCAAGGGCCGGGGAGTGTATGTCTATGATCACCGGGGGCGGCGTTATCTTGATTTTTTGAGCGGCATTGGCGTGAACGCTCTAGGCTATGCCCATCCGGCGATCACCAGAACTATGACAGCGCAGGCCAAGCTGCTGGTGCATACTTCCAATCTTTTTTATCACGAGTACCAAGCACGCCTGGCCGCCTCGCTGACAAAGATTTCCGGCCTGGACCGCGCTTTTTTTGCCAACAGCGGCACGGAGGCCTGGGAAGGGGCCCTCAAACTGGCGCGCGCCTATGCCCGCAGCGGCGCCCCTTCAGGAAGTAATGGCGCAAACGCTCAGCACTCCAAGTGGAAGATCCTGGCCTTGGAAAACGCGTTTCACGGACGCACCTTTGGCGCGCTCTCCACGACGCACAAGGAAAAATATCGCGCGCCGTTTGATCCCGGGCTTCCCGGCGTCCAGTTCGTGAAATTCAACGACGTTGCAGATCTGGAACGTAACTTTGACGATTCGGTCTGCGCCATAGGTTTTGAGTTTGTGCAAGGCGAAGGCGGAATTCGCCCTGTGAGTAAAGAGTTTGCAGAAGCGGCTTATCGGCTTTCACGCAAGCACAACGCTTTATTGGTAGCCGACGAAATTCAAAGCGGCCTTGGACGCACGGGCCGTTGGTTCGCCTATCAGCACTATGGCATTCAGCCGGACATGGTAACGATAGCGAAGCCTCTGGCAGGCGGACTACCGTTGGGCGCATTACTGGTCAGCGAAAGAGTTTCCGAATGCATCCATCCCGGGATGCATGGGACCACTTTTGGCGGCGGCCCGCTGGCCTGCGCTGTCGCCTTGCAATTGGTTACGACCCTGCAAAAAGAGAAAATGCTGAACCATATCCAGAAAACCGGGGGCTACTTGCTGCAACGACTTCACGACTTGCAACAAGACTACCCGGAAATCACTCAGATCCGCGGTCTGGGCCTCATGCTGGGCCTGGAGCTTGAATCGGCGGATCGGGCGAAGGCAGTCCATAAGCAGATGCTGGAGCGCGGCATCATTCTCAACCGCACGGACGAAACTGTGATCCGTTTTTTGCCGCCTTACATCATCAACAAGCGGCACGTGGACACGGTTGTCCGGGAGCTGGGCCGCGCTTTGGCAGGCCACGTTACAGGGACCGCTGGCGCCGCCCGAGAGAGGAACAACTGATGCCCGCGAGAATGTCTGAAACCGCGTCTCCAGTCCCTCTCCGGGAACATTCGCCGGTGCACCGCGATCTCATCTCCGTACAGGACTTTTCACCGGAAGAGATCCTGGGGCTATTCAAATCAGCGCGCCTCATGAAAGACCGGCCTGTGAATTTTCGCGGCGCCCTCGCCGGCAAGCAGATTGTGCTGTTCTTTGAGAAGGCATCCCTGCGTACGCGGCTTACGTTTGAATCCGCCATGGCGAGCATGGGCGGCACTTCTGTGTTTGTCGATCAGACCCAATCGCATCTGGGAGAACGGGAAACCCTGAGCGACGTGGCCCACAATGTGGAGCGCTGGGTCAACGCGGTCATTCTCCGCACTTTTGAGCACCAAACCGTCCTGGAAGTGGCCCGCCACGCTTCGATTCCGGTGATCAACGCGCTGAGCAACCTGGAGCATCCATGCCAGGCGTTTGCGGATTTCTTCACTTTGCAAGAGAGGTTTGGCGACCTGCGGGACGTCCATCTGGCGTATGTGGGTGATGGCAACAACATGGCGCATTCGCTCATGCTTGCCGCTGCCAGCCTGGGCAGCAAGATAACAATTGGCTGTCCGGGTAACTACGCGCCGCTCGAGCAGGTCACATCCGCCGCGCTGGCCATTGCCGCGCGCACCGGAGCGCAAATCAGCATCACCGACGATCCGGTCGCAGCAGTCCGGGACGCGGACGCCGTTTACACGGACGCGTGGGCCAGCATGGGCCAGGAAGACGAAGCTGGAAAACGGTCCCGAATCTTTTCCCCGTATCAGGTGAACGCCAGTCTCTTTGCCCATGCCGCGCCGGAAGCCATCTTTATGCACTGCCTGCCCGCGCATCGCGGCATGGAAGTCACGGCGGAAGTGATTGATTCGCCGCAGTCGGTCGTGTTTGACCAGGCCGAGAACCGCATGCACGTACAAAAGGCGATTCTACTTTCCCTGCTGGACGGCGCTGCCCGCCGCGGGCCTTCAAGGAGCAATCATGCGTGAGAAAGTTGTTCTGGCATATTCCGGCGGCCTGGATACTTCGATCATTATTCCCTGGCTGAAAGAAAATTATGACTGCGACGTAATTGCCATGATCGCCGACGTCGGCCAGGGCGACGATATTGACTCAGTCATCGAGAAAGCGCACAAAACCGGTGCTGCCAAGGTGGTTGTGGAAGACTTGCGCGAGGAGTTCCTCTCCGAGTATGTCTTTCCCGCGCTCCGGGCCGGAGCGGTCTATGAACATAAGTATCTTCTGGGCACATCGTTAGCGCGTCCGGTGATCGCCAAGCACCAAGTGCTGGTTGCCTTGCGCGAAGGGGCAACAGCTCTCGCTCACGGCTGCACCGGTAAAGGCAACGACCAGGTGCGGTTTGAGCACGCCTTCCAGGCGCTGGCCCCCGAACTTAAGATCATCGCGCCCTGGCGGGAGTGGACCTTGAAGTCGCGCGAAGATTGCCTGGATTATGCCGAGGAGCGTGGGATTTCCGTCACCGCCAGCCGTGAGAAGATCCACAGCCGCGACCGCAATATCTGGCATCTGAGCCACGAAGGCGGCGAACTGGAAGATCCCGCTAACGCGCCTCTCGATTCCACCTGGCAGCTCACGCGCTCGCCGCAGGAAGCGCCGGACCGCGAAGAGACCGTCACCATAGGATTTTCGGCTGGCAACCCGGTTTCCGTGAACGGACAGAAGCTCGGCGCCGTCTCGCTTGTGGAACTGCTCAATGAGATCGGCGGGCGCAACGCCATTGGCCGCGTGGATTTGGTAGAGAACCGCTTTGTAGGAATCAAATCGCGCGGATGCTATGAAACGCCGGGCGGAACACTGCTGTTGGCCGCGCATCGCGAATTAGAGGCTCTCTGCCTGGAGCGCGAAGTGCTGCACTTCAAGCAGGAAATCGCCCTGAAATACGCCGAGTTGGTTTATTTTGGACTCTGGTTCACGCCGCTACGCGAGGCCTTGGACGCATTCGTCAGCCAGACCCAGAAGGAAATTACCGGCACGGTAACCCTTAAGCTCTACAAAGGCAACGTCATCGTCGCCGGACGCGAATCGGAATACTCGCTCTACCGCACGGACCTCTCGTCCTTCACCATGGGCGAAAGCTACGACCAGAAAGATGCCGCCGGCTTCATACGCATTCTGGGCCTGCCGGCCCGCTCCCGCGCCTTGCGCCAAAGAAAGGCGAGCTTGCAGGAGACCGCAAAGTGAAGATGTGGTCCGGCCGGTTTCGCCAGCCGCTCGATCCCAAGTTCGAACAGTGGCAGCGTTCTTTTCCTTTTGACCGGAAGCTCCTGTTGCACGAACTGGTGGCGAGCCACGCCCACGCAAAGGCGCTGTCGGCTGCCGGTGTGCTCGCCGCGGAAGAGTACCACGCAATCGCTTCCGGGCTCGGCCAGATACGGCACAAGAGCGATGCGGAGCCAGGATTTCTTGAAGACGCGGAGGTGGAAGATGTACATCACTTCGTCGAAAAGCGGCTCGTCGAGCTGATTGGCGACGCCGGCAAGAAATTGCACAACGGCCGCAGCCGCAATGAGCAGATCGCCACCGACTTGCGTCTGTTCACCCGGGATCGAATTGACCAGCTTACCCATTTACTGACCAGCTTGTTGGAAACCCTGCTTGATCGTGCTGAAGGATCCAAATTCGCCGTGATGCCGGCTTACACGCACCTCCAGCGGGCCGAACCGGTGTTGGTGGCTCACTGGCTGATGGCCTACTTCCAGATGTTCCGGCGCGACTGCGAGCGCCTGGCGGATTGCCGCCAGCGCGTGAATGAATGTCCTTTGGGCTCGGGCGCGGTTTCCGGTGCCACGCTCGCACTGGACCGCGACATGGTGAGCCATCAGCTTAAATTTGACCAGCCTACGGCCAACAGCATGGACGCTACCAGTGACCGCGATTTTGCCATTGAATTCGTGAATACGCTTTCCTTGCTATGCGTGCACCTCAGCCGGTGGGCGGAAGAGTTCATTCTGTTTGCCACGCAAGAATATGGATTCATTCATCTGCCACAGGCGTACTCAACCGGCAGCAGCGCCATGCCGCAAAAGCAGAACCCAGACTCGCTGGAACTCATCCGCGCCAAATCGGCGCGCGTGATCGGCAACCAGGTCGCGCTGCTGACCGCCGTCAAAGCGCTGCCGCTGGCCTACAACAAGGACTTGCAGGAAACCCAAGAGCCGTTGTTTGAAGCGGCCGCCACAGCGTGCGCTTGCGTGGCAATTGCCACCGGCTTCATGCGTCAGGTGGAATTTGACTTTGCACGCATGAGCGCCGCATGTGAAAAGGGCTTTATGAATGCCATGGCGGCGGCCACCTACCTGGCAAAGCGCGGTATTCCCTTTCGCCTGGCGCATGAAGCCGTGGCCCAAGCAGTTCAAAAATGCCTTGAGAAAGGCTGCGAGTTGCAGGGCCTTTCTCTCATTGAGTTGCAGGAGTTCAGCCCGGCATTTGCCGCTGACATCTACGATCAACTTACTTTGGAAGCTGTGCTCGCGTGCCATGATGTCCCCGGCGGAACGGCGCCCAGCCGGGTACAACAAGCTTTACAGGAAGCGCGCCAGAACCTGGCCGCATTGCAGGGGGTGCATGGTGCGTACGCGTAACGCCGTGCTGCCCGACGTCGAACAGATCGACTCCATTATTCAGCCCTACTCGCGGCAAGGTACGCTTCTCCCGCGCACCGTGGCGGAACTGAGCGAGAACATTCGCGATTTTATCGTGGCTGAAGACGCTGGCCGCATCATCGGCTGCGGCGCCCTTCATCTTTATGGAATACATCTGGCGGAAATCCGGACCATTGCGGTTCATCCAATAGCCAAGGGCCGCGGCGCCGGCCGGAAACTGGTCGAAGCCTTGCTTGTCGAAGCCGAGCGCCATCGTGTTTCCTGTGTCTGTCTCTTTACGCGGATTCCAGACTTCTTTTCTCACATGGGATTTTCCGTCGCCCACCGGGAAGAGCTGCCGGACAAGATCTACAAAGACTGCATCCACTGTCCGCACCTGCTCGCCTGCGATGAAATCGCCATGGTCCGCGGCCCGATTCCCCAACAAACCGGCCCGCACGATGCACAAATTCTCATTCCCCTGGTGAGGCTTGGGGCGTGAACTTCCAGATTCCTCAAGGATTCTTCTTCTCGACATGCACCGCTGGAATCAAGGCCAGTGGTCGTCCGGATCTTGCGCTCGCGCTCGTGCCGGACGGCGCTTCAGCCGCAGCCATGTTTACCAGAAACCAGATCGTGGGAGCGCCCGTGATTCTTGGCCGGGAGCATCTGCGCCGTTCCCGCGGAAACATCCATGCCTTGATCGTAAATGCCGGCAATGCCAACTGCGCCACCGGCAAGCACGGAATCCAAGCCGCGAACGCAGTTTGCTCCGCAACAGCAAAGGCGCTTGGGTTTCACTCCAGCCAGGTGTTCCCTTCGTCCACGGGAATCATTGGCGTTCCCCTGCCATTTGAAAAGATCGTGGCTGCTGTCCCTGGTTTGGTTGCCTCGGCCCGGGGATCCTTATCTACGATTGCCTCAGCTAACGCGAATCCCGGAGCGTTGGACGAATTTGCCGCCGCCATCATGACCACCGATACGCGCAAGAAAATTGCCGCAGCAGAGCTGGTTTTCAAAAAACGGCCAGTGCGCCTGGTTGGCGTGGCCAAGGGCGCGGGGATGATCCATCCCAACATGGCAACCATGCTGGTCTACCTGTTCACCGATATAGTCGCCACTCCGCGCGAATTGCAATCCTGTTTGAAAACTGCCGTGGACCAGAGTTTCAATAACATCTCCATTGACGGAGACACGTCCACCAATGACACGACATTGCTTCTCGCCAGCGGGAAGAGCGGCGTGCAACTCAAGTCCGCGCGCAAGCATTTCGAAGAAGCTTTGACCAACGTTTGCCGGTCTCTCGCCAAACAGATCGTCAGTGACGGTGAAGGCGTAAAGCACGTGGTGCGCCTGATCATCGAACAGGCGCGCAGCACGGATGACGCACGCAAGATCGCCCGCGCCATTGCCAATTCCCCGCTGGTCAAGACCGCCTGGGCAGGCTGCGATCCCAACTGGGGAAGAATGCTCGCAGCCATCGGGTACTCTGGGGTCAAGATTGATCCCAGCCGGATCAGCATTTATCTCGGCAAGCAGCGAATCTGCCACCAGGGCGCTGCCGCGGAATTCGATAAAGCGCGCGCCCACGAATACATGAAGCAGCCGGAGTATGACATCCGATTCAGCCTGGGTTCGGGCAAATCCAGGCTTGATTTTCTATCCTGCGACCTGACAACGGAATACATACACATCAACGCGGACTATAGTACGTAGCGGCCTTCGCGTCATTGCAAAATGCGACGCATGCGATTTCATGAGATCGTCGAGTGCGGAAATGAACTTCCCCTTCCGTGTCATGTTGAGCGGAGCGCGTGAAAATGTTTTCCATCATCGCACTCTGCGGCGCGGAATCGAAACATTTCGAGAATGCGTACGGCTACATGCGCACCAAGGCGTTTGCGCGAAACAACTTGGGTAGAACTCCCTGAAGCGGCATGACAGTGCAATCTCTGTCGGTAGGGTCGAGGACTGGCGCCATTGCTCCGTAGACTCGGCCTATCTGTTTCTCTCCGTTTCCTCTGAGAGTGCCTCACTAGTCGAATCGTAAGTTGGTCTCCAGCCCCCGCCACATCGAACGGAGCAGGCGGATTTCCCGCACTCCGCTCTCCTGCAAGTTTCGCATCCAGGTTTATGAGGCAAATTAAAGTCCGCCTTCCCCTGGATGTATATCCTCGGGCCTCGGGTCCTGCAAACGAACCGGCGCTTTTATCATTACGCCGCTTGCCTCCCGTTGTTCCGAGTTGCTACCCACAGCAGGGCCGCTTCGCTCCACGGACATTACTCCGTTTCCTCGCTGTCGGGTCGGAGAAGGCGCACTTGCGTGCTGGCCTCCGTCCGCCGCTCAAACTGCACGGACGGTTTTCCCGTATGCAGCTTTCACGAAGATTCAAGCCTTCTGAGACGCCAAAGATGGAATTAACCCAACGAGGTTAACAAGCCCATACTCTCCGTACAGCTTTGTCTCGGGCAGTTTCTTCCAGCCACAGGTCCGCCACCGCTTGTGGCGATGCGACCAGAGCCGGTGCACGATCCAAGCGTCGAGCCGGTGGAAGAGCCTTCGAACGTGGGCGCGTTTGTAGTATTCGCCCCAACCCCGCAACAGTGGATTCAATTCCGCAATCAGTTCCTTGGTTCTCAGAGGTGTCTTACGTTTGGTTCGTTGCCGTACCTGATCCATGAAGCGACGGATCGACTTCTCCTTAGGGTACGCATATAGCGCACCCTGCCGGACCTGACTACGAATCTTGCTTTCAGGAAGATAAAGTTTCTTCTCCCCGCGCTTGATTTTGTAGCCGAGGAATTCGAAACCGTACCGGACGTGAACGATCCGCGTCTTTTGCGGATGCAATTCCACACCCAGTTGATTCAGGATTCGGTGGGCTACGTCCATTGCCGCTCGTGCCTCTGCTGCCGATTTGCAGGTAATCACCCAGTCATCGGCGAACCTCGTCAACTGATATCCTCTCCGTCTCATCTCCCGATCGAACGGCGTCAGAAGTATGTTACTGAGCAGGGGTGAAACCACTGAACCCTGTGGGGTCCCGCGCTCCGTGGGATAGAATCGCCCTCGGCCAAAGCTTCCCGCCTTGAGCATTGCCTGTATCAGGCGCAGCACACGACTATCAGCTACTCGCTGGGCGACCAACGTGAGGAGTTTCTCGTGGTCCGCGGACCCGAAAAAGTCTCGCAGATCCGCATCGACGATCCACTCCGCCCCGCTTTCTATCTCTCGCCACACTTTGCGCAGCGCATCTTTCGGAGACCGCCCTCGCCGATATCCGAAGCTGGCATCATCAAATATCGGTTCAAAGATAGGCTCCAACCGGTTGAGCAGCGCTTGTTGACATACGCGGTCGTAGATCGCCGGTATGCCTAGCACGCGACACTCGCCAGGTTTGTCCCTCTTCGGGATGGAGTGTTGGCGCACCGGCAAAGGTTGATAGGCGTCCTCTTTTAGCTCTCGTTGTAGTCGAGCCAACTGTTGGCCCAGCTGTGCCTCGAATGCTTCCAGATTTTGTCCATCAATACCTCCACTACCCCGGTTTGCCTTGACTTTCTCCCAGGCCATCTCCAGGTTCTTCCGCTTGTATACCTTGTCGATTAATGAATGGACCTTCTTGGCACCCGTCAGGTTGATCCAGTCCGCCAGTCTCCTCGGACGAGAGCGTACGGGTTTTTCGCTAAAGGAACTGTTCCTGCCTCTCTCCTCTTTACTCATCTGGTTTCCTTTCTCTTCCTGACCATCTCCATCGGCTGCCTTCCCCGACTCATTCCGTCGCCGGTTGCCCGGTTACGTGGCTTTCACCACGCTTCAGGTACTATTCAGCCGTCCGACTACTGACAGAGCGTCACTCACCCTTTCGCTTTCGCTTATGGGTCCGCTTACCCGGTTGCCAACCGGGACCCTGCCAGTTCTCCTGAGGTCACGCGTTGTTCTTCCGTACCGTGCCATCCGCAAACACCTTGGTGCGGTGGGTGAATGAGAACGCCTTCACCTTGATAGTGCAGGCTCGACCTTGCCCCACCTTTGGCCGACCGGTTCATCTTCGGGGTGGCCCCCATCGATTACAGCCCGGTACTTCTCCTCATGCCCTTCGGATTCCACCTCACGATGGACACCCTGCCCTCCGGAGTGTTACCAGCCGTGGCTTCAGGTCCGTCTTGGCTTGTATCCAGCTTTCGCCTTCGTGCCCGTTTAGACTTCTCCATACCTTCCGCTTTCTCCGGCCAGCGAGGCTGTCAACCCCGCTTTTGGATATGGCTCCCCTCATTCGGGCGCCAGAGGGACTTCAACCCTCCTGAACAACGCGCTGCTCAGCGCACACTACCAGCCCCTCCGCCACCCTCTCGTCTTCCCCCGCTTTCCCGGTGTTTCCGGTTATACGGCTTACTGCTCCGCCCCCTTTCCGAGGCGGGACGAGGAGGGCTTCTCCAGTTGCTCCGTGCATCCTGGTCATCGTGCTGTCGCTACCACCCCGCCAGAGTGCCGCGCCGCTTCGGTCCGTTGCGTCGCGTCATGCTGCCTTCGCCCAAGATCCGAGGGCTCGGCCTCTGGAGTTTGTCGTTTCGAGGTCACCTCTGCGTTCACTTTCGTTACGGCCCGATGACTCGCTCACCATCCTTACGATGGCTTTGTCGATAGACTTCCAAAGTTTGGTTTCCCTCCCCCTGGCTATCCAAGCTACAGGGCTTCTGACTGTTGCCCTGGTGGGTCTGTCTCCCACTGAATACACTTGCCTTTCATGTTCTCTCGGCTGCGCCGAGAGAACATTTTCTCTGGACATACGGATGTTTCGACTCCGCGCCATAGAGCGCCAGCACGGAGAACATCTTTCACGCGCTCCGCTCAACATGACACGGGTTGGATGGTTCCGGCGAATCAAAAAAGAACACAGTCGTGCCGTGAATCGCACAAGAATCATGGGGCTTCAGCCCCTGCGGCTCAAGCATCGTGACCCGAAAAGACATCTTTGATATCCGCCACGCCTGAATTGAGCCGTGTCGGCGTCAACCAATCCGGTGGCTTGAGAGTGATACATTACTGATATGTCCACGGGCGAAAGATTTGAAAAAGCAGTCGGAATCATGGCCCGCTTGCGCGCCCCCGGCGGATGTCCGTGGGACCGTGAACAAACATTCGACACCATAAAACGCTACACGCTGGAAGAAAACTACGAAGTTCTGGAGGCCATTGACAACCGTGATTGGCAGGAGCTTCCGGGCGAACTCGGAGACTTGTTGTTACAGGTTCTCTTCTATGCCGAGATGGCCAAGGAAGAAGGCCGTTTTTCCATTGATGACGTCCTCGATGCGCTCAGCAGCAAGCTGGTGTACCGCCATCCGCACGTCTTTGGGGACGTGAAGGCGGAAACCGCCGGCCAGGTATTGAAGAACTGGGAAGTATTGAAAGCGGAAGAGAAACGCAAACGCGCGGAGAAAGCCGGCGGGCCAGCGGACCGGAAT
>Ga0207068_1144_pt1 | contig 20300 bp, 15 predicted proteins | sample Alteio_BWMinCont_23_FD_153475 | JGI IMG/M metagenome (GOLD analysis project Ga0207068, IMG submission 153475) | Enriched cells from forest soil in Barre Woods Harvard Forest LTER site, Petersham, Massachusetts, United States -... | ecosystem: Environmental > Terrestrial > Soil > Temperate forest >... | reverse complement strand
TTTACACCTAACGGAGACGGAATCAATGACAACTGGCAGGTGAATTATGCCGGCATTGATTACTTTGATTGCAAAATATACGACCGTTGGGGAGTAGCGATGGCTCAGCTAATCGCCCCTGGCGTGCCATGGGACGGACATACGATGGCTGGTGAGATTTGCTCCAATGGCACCTACTTCTATGTGATTCATGCTAAGGGAGACGATGGGGTGGTGTATGATATGCAAGGATTTATCACACTCGTTCGGACCCAATAAAAAAAACCAGTTTCCTAATAAACAAAATGACCCTAAAGGGTCTTTTTGTTTATTAGTTTGATCCTGTAGATCCTAGTTCTCATCTCATTTGCTGTTAACTGAACAGAATCTCCATTACACATGCCGCTCTGACCGGTAATAGTCGGGGAGGGCTTAGGTAATATACTCATAGCTATAGTGGTAGAGTCGGTACCGCATGCATTTGTTACATGAACTACATATACTCCGGCCGTATTTACGGTAATAGAGTCGCTGGTAGAGCCTGTGCTCCAGGAATAAGTTCCTCCCCCTCCGGCTGACAGGATCACACTGGTGCCTGCGCAGAAGTTAGGGTTTCCTCCATTTGTAGAGATTGTAGGCACTGGTTTATTTCCAGTGTTCAAAACAGTGGTTGTTACAGAAGCGGTACATCCGTTAGCATCAATGATGCTGCAGGTATAGACTCCAGGAGGAAGAGCGGTTGCATTAGCGGCAGTTCCGCCTAAAGGCGACCAGTTATAGGTATAACCTGAAGTTCCTCCGCTTGGAGTGGCAGATGCGGAACCGTCTGTCTGACCACAAGTTGCTGCTGTTGGTACAGCTGTTGCTGCAAGAACAGCCGGCTGGGTAATGGTATACACCTGAGGAAGGGTACATCCATTCAGGTCCGTTACGGTGCAGGTATACAATCCGGCACTAAGCCCGCTTGCTGTTGCCCCTGAACCTCCCGATGGTGTCCAGTTATAGGTATAGGTTGCTGTTCCACCGCTTACCGTTGCGGTTGCACTTGCAGTGGAGCTGCCATTACAACTGACATTTGTTTGAGCGGTTACAATGGCAAGGGGGGTAGGCTGAGTGATTGTATAAATGTGTGAGGCAGTACAACCATTTGCATCTGTAACATCACAAGTATAAATACCGGCTGCAAGACCGCTTGCAATCTGTGTGCTTCCACCGGATGGTGTCCAGGTATAAGTATATCCTGAAGTTCCACCGGCGACTGTAGCCGTGGCAGATCCTGTACTTCCACCGTTACAAAGAGCATTGGCTTGAGCTGAAGTGATCGAAAGCACTACAGGCTGGGCAATAATTACAGACTGAGTGGAGACACAGTTGCTCGCATCAGTTACCGTGCAGACGTATGTTCCGGCACAAAGAGATGAAGCTGTGGCGGTATTTCCACCCCCACCAGACCAGCTGTAAGCAAAAGGTGCAGTACCACCGGTAGCGTTAACTGTAGCAGATCCGTTGCAGGAGGCGTTACAAAGAGCAGCGTTATTAGAAGCAATACTCACCGTAGGTGCGCCGGCTGAACTAATTGAAATGAGAGAGTCGAGGGTACAGCCATTTGCATCCTGAACAGTAACAGTATAACTTCCAGCAGCCAGACCGGTTACAGAATTGGTTCCTTGTCCTCCTCCGGGAGCAGGTGTCCAGGTATAAGTGTCAGCACCGGTTCCTCCGCTTGCAGTTACAGAAGCAGTTCCGGTAGAGGCACCACAACCTGTTTGGGTACTGGCAGGTACCATGGAGAGTGAAGATATGGGTTCAGTTACAGAAACCGTATTGGAAGTGGTACATCCGTTCGCATCAGTGATGTTACAGGTATAGGTGCCAGCCGCAAGACCTGTGGCAGTCGCTGCGGTTTGTCCTCCTCCAATAACTCCTCCGGTCCAGGAATAAGTATATCCCGTAGTGCCTCCAGATACAGCCACAGTAGCTGTCCCTGAGGACCCACCCTTACAGTTAACACTGGTTTGTGAAGGAGCAGCACTTAGAACAGCAGGAGCAGCTATCGTTACTACCTGGCTTGTTACACAATTATTATTATCTGTCACAAAGCAGGTATAGCTGGTGTTTGCGCAAAGTGCAGTTGCCGTTGCAGCAGTTCCTCCAATGGGCGACCAGGAATAAGTATAAGTGCCGGCTCCTCCGCTCGCGGCCACTGTAGCCGATCCATCACAAGAAGCATTACACAGTGCAGGAGCTTGAGAGGCGATACTTGCTGAAGGTCCTCCAGCAGAGACAATATTATAAGTGGTAGACTGAGCACAATTATTCGCATCATAAACGGTTACTGTGTAAGCACCTGAAGCAAGACCCGTGGCTGTAGGGGTTCCTTGTCCACCTCCGGGTACAGGAGACCATGTATAGGTATCTGCACCTGTTCCGCCTGAAGCGGTGACTGTTGCAGTACCCGTTGCAATTCCACAACCTGTATTGGTAGATGAAGGGGTAAGTGAAAGAGCACTTGCAGGCTCAGTTACAGCAATAGAGGCGGAAGTGGTACAACCGTTTGCATCGGTAATGTTACAGGTATAGGTTCCTGCGGCCAGTCCGGTTGCAGTAGAAGCGGTTTGTCCTCCTCCGATTACACCACCGGTCCAAGCATAAGTATAGCCAGTTGTTCCACCAGATACCGTAACAGAAGCTGTTCCACTCGAACCGCCTGTACAAAGTGCACTGGTTTGAGTTGGATTCGCGCTTAAAGCTACAGGAGCTGCGATGGTTACATTCTGAGAGGTAACACAATTGTTGGCATCGGTTATGGTACAAACATAAGTGGTATTTGCACAAAGCCCTGAAGCGGAGATTCCTGTTCCGCCTGAAGGTGACCAGGAATAGGTATATGCTCCGGTACCACCGGTAGGTGCTACAGTAGCGCTTCCATCGCAGGATGCACTACATTTTGCGGGAGCCTGTGAAGCAATAGATACAGAGGGTCCTCCGGCAGATGTTATGGTATAGAAGGAAGTCTGAGGACACGCATTCGCATCATGCACCGTCAAAGTATACGTTCCTCCTGCAAGGCCTGTGGCTGTACTGGTTCCCTGTCCTCCTCCCGGTGCTGGTGCCCAGGTATAGGAAAAGCCTCCGGTCCCCCCAGAGACAACCGCATGGGCTGTCCCGGTTGAAATCCCACATCCGGTGGTTGTGGAAGAAGGGGTGATTGAAATAACAGGAGGCTGAGTGATAGTGATGACCTGAGGATGAGGACAATTGTGTGAATCTGTGACGGTACAGGTATAGGTTCCTGCACTCAGGTTGCTGGCTGTTGCAGTGTTTCCACCGGAAGGGGTCCATACATAAATATAGGCAGGCGTACCTCCTCCTGCAGTAATGGTTGCGCTGGCTGTACTGTTTCCATTACAAGATTCATTCAGCTGAGTGGCAGAGGTCGTTAAAGGGCCAGGCTGGACGATATTGAAAGTCTGAGCAAGGGGACAACCATTTGCATCATGAATAGTACACGTATAGGTTGTTCCTCCTACAAGACCGTTGGCGGAATTAGTTCCTTGTCCCCCACCCGGTGCTGGAGCCCAGGTATAGGTAATAGCCCCGGTACCACCGGATGCACTTGCAGTGGCTGTTCCATTGTTGTTTCCGTTACAGGTCACATTGTTTTGAGAAGGAGCGATTGCTAGAGCACTGGGTTGAGTTATTGCAAAAGTTTGCGCTACGGGACAGTTGTTTGCATCATGAACGGTACAGGTATAAGTAGTGGTACCTGCCAGTCCTGTAGCAGTTGCTGTGCCTTGTCCACCTCCCGGAGCCGGAGCCCAGGTATAAGTATATCCTGCAGTACCACCGGAAGCAGTTGCTGTAGCGGTTCCATTATTAGAGCCGTTACAATTAACATTTGCCTGTGTAGGAGTGATAGAAGGTGCTGTACCAGGCTGGGTGATCGCAAAGGTCTGTGCTTTAGGGCAGCCATTAGCATCGTGAATGGTACAGGTATAGGTTGCAGGTCCTGAAAGTCCTGTGGCTGTATTCGTTCCTTGTCCTCCTCCGGGTACGGGTGCCCAGGTGTAAGTGATAGCCCCGGTACCTCCTGATGAAGTTGCCGTTGCGGTAGCATTACTGCCTCCGAAACAACTTACATTCGCCTGAGTAGGTACGATTGATAAGGCGGATGGTTGCGTAATGGCAAAGGTTTGAGCCTTTGGACATCCATTTGCATCATGAATAGTACAAGTATAAGTGGTTGCACCTGCTAATCCTGTTGCGGTGTTTGTTCCCTGACCACCACCCGGTGCCGGAGCCCAGGTATAGGTTATTGCACCCGTTCCTCCGGAGGAGGTGGCTGTGGCTGTTCCGTTAGATGATCCATTACAGTTTACGTTGGCCTGTGTAGGAACAATAGAGAGTGCCCCCGGCTGGGTGATTGCAAACGTTTGTGCATCGGGACAACCGTTTGCGTCATGAATGGTACAAGTATAGGTTGTCCCACTTGCAAGCCCGCTGGCGGTATTCGTGCCTTGTCCTCCACCCGGTGCCGGTGCCCAGGTATAGGTTATCGCTCCGGTACCCCCAGAAGAAGTAGCGGTTGCTGTTCCATTTGCGGAACCGTTACAATTTACGTTGGCTTGTGTAGGAGTAATCGATAATGCAGATGGATTAGAAATGGTAAACGTATGCGAAGCAGAGCATCCGTTTGCGGTAGTTATGGTACAAGTATAAGTGCCGGAGCCAAGACCTGTTGCGGTGGCGGAGCCTTGTCCACCACCTCCATATCCAGCCCCTGTCCAATTATAGGTATAAGGGGTGTTTCCACCTGAAGGAGTAGCTGTGGCTGTTCCGTTGCCGGAGCCGACGCAGGTAACATTCGTTGAACTTGGTGTAATGGTTGCGGGTACCGCAAATGTAGCCAGGGTGCTCACGGTATAGCTACAACCGTTTCCAGGAGTAACGGTAACAGTATAAGTACCGCTTGCATTGATCGTTATTACGGAGCCGGTAGTCGATCCGACGATTCCGGGGCCGGTCCATGAAAAGGTTGTACCGGTCGGGCTTGGAGGAGCCGTAACGGTCATAGTGGAACCAACACAAGCTGCGGGTGTAGAAACATTCAGTTGTTTCGGTCCGCAAGATCCATCAACATAAGCATATCCGAAGTGTCCACCCCAACTGCAGCCTGCAGCCGAAAAATAGATAGAGATAGTCTGACCTGCATACCCCGACAAGTCTAATGTGTTTGACTGCCAGCCTGAAGAATAAATTCCCCCGCCCAAGTTGGAATAACCGGAGGGTGGTGAACCGGCAGTACACTCCTGAAAGTATTGAAGACAAGGAATGACATGACCTGAACCATCGAAAACGTCCACCTCAAAGTAAGGCATATCACCTGCGGGGTGGCCACCATCCTGCAGAATGACTGCATAGTTATAGGTGTAAAGGGCATTGGTGGCATCCACGGTGAACTGTTGTTCGAGTAATTCTGCTCCGCTGTAATAGCCTCCGCCAGAATAAGCGGTAGAGGATGTCTGAGCATAGGAATATCCTGGATAAATCCAGTACGGTGGTGTTGGGGAATAAGCAATACCCGGATCAATTAATCCAGAGCCACAAGGGCCTCCTTCAATATTAAAATTTGTACCTCCTAGTCTACAGGCATAGCTTCCTCCACCTGGATCAACCATGGGCAATCCGGAATAGGGGTCACTGCCTCCGCTGACAATAGTATGGGCATTACAGGATCCTACTGAAGCGTTAGTCCCGCTCGGGGAGTAAATGGTCCAGGAATTAACAAACATACTCAAGCCGTTCGGAATAGCCCCCGCATTAAAACCATAGGCACCAGTCCAACCGGTATAGTCACCGGTTTCAAAGTCTGCATTATTACAACCGGCAAGAGGGTGCGGGTTCACACGTGAAGCTGCTCTTGAAGCTTTTACCTCGGCCTCCAGGTCCTTGATGTGCTTGGCTTTATCACGTTTAGGAGGAATGATATTATCAGGAATATGGTATTTGTCTTTCACGTAGTGCGACTGGAGATGAAACATGTAATGTTTCTTCTCCGACTCAGCCATGGTGCCACGGAAGTTCATCTGAGTCAGTTCTGCCTGAGCCGCGTTGAAATCAAATCCATTCAGGCTGTCACCTGCATAAAAATGATAGTCAGCCTGATTCGAGGTCGGACCAATCGGATTTCTTTCTTGTGCATAAGAAAAAGCAACAAGGAGGAAAAAGAAAAGTAAGGAGAGTAGTTTTTTATTCATCGTGGTGTTAATGATTATCAAGGGTTAAATCATAACATTGTAAAGCGTGCTTCGAATCCGCAAAACACGAATCAAATTAATCATGCCAAATAACAGATTGGACGATGGATTTACTCTTTTGTACGGAAGATTTCAAGAATAGATATACTTTTCTTAAAATAAACCTTCCAAACAATAATTATATTTGTAGTCAGATCAATATTAAAGGATTCCTTAAGCCTTATATTATTGATTAATAGCGAGTTCTGCAGTATGGTTCTTGGCTTAAATTTCCGAATAATTCCCGAAACCAGACAGGATAATTTAGTAACATTCGACTAGGATCGAATTATTGTCGATAAATACTATATTTTATTCGACCAATATATTATAAAGAGCCGCCAATTTAAGTTTTTAGGCATGAAATTCATGCTTTTGACCGTGAAAAAGACTCTTTCATCCCAAAAAAATTCGGATTTCAAGAGCAGACCCTGTAAGATTTCGCGGAGATTTGTGATTAGGAGACAAGTCGATTTAATGGAAGAAATGCTAATTCAATGAAGCTTTGAAAGACTCATTCCTTCTTTATTCTGTTGTTCAAGGCTCCACTTATCAGTAGTGGTTATGCCTAACCATTCCTTTCCTGATTTGCGATACAATCTTACATTTAAACCGAAGACATCTCTGAAATTTTGTTCTAGCTCTGCACTGCTCATTTCAGGAGAGACGGTTAGAAAACCTTTATTATGAATTATCCGTAATTCACCAAGCTGTTTGCTATTGCTGGTCACCGGTTTGGAGGAAGGAGAATCCACTGTACCGGGAGCTTTTCCCAAAAATTCAATTTTCAGAAAAGGAAACAAAGTATTGAATTCTTCCTGTATTGCATGAATTTTGCGATGGTCATTGATGCTGATTTTCATGGATATTTAAATTTGGTATTAAAATCAAATTTTCATCTTTGAGATTTACCAAACAAAATTATCGTGAAATGCTGGGGAGGGGAATGATCTGTATTGAAAAGTGGATGATTTTAATCAGGCCAGGGTTAATTCTTTACACTTGAAAGTTTGTCGTAGTCAAGTATACTGATAAGACGGCCTTTAATTTCGATAAGCTTTTCATCTTTCAGGTCGCTTAACATTCGGATGGCTGTTTCGGGCGCCGTGCCTGCCAGATTCGCCAGATCTTCTCTGGAGATGCTGGTACTGAAACTAGCATCTCCATCTTTCTTGTACCTGTTATAAAGTGTAATAAGTGCTTCCGCCACCCGTTTCCGAACGGAATTGTAGGCAAGTTTGAGAAGCTGGTCTTCTTTATCAGCTAAATCATTGGAAAGCATCTTAATAAATTTCCTTGAAACATCCGCACTTTTATAAATCAGAGAGTAAAAATTGTCTTTCGGGATCATGCAGATTTCAGAGTCTTCCAGTGTCATCGCCTCCTCGGTGTATTTGCTTTCTTCGAGCAAGGATAAGTGACCAAAAAAATCACCTTCCTTATACAAGCTTGTGATAAATTCTTTCCCGGATTCATTCGTTTTAAATGTTTTTACCTTTCCTTTGACGACGAAATAAATTCCTTTAGGGTATCCTCCCTCACTGTATATGGTTTCTTTCTTCCGGTAGTGATGAACATCCCGGTCTTCCGAAAGTTTTTTAAGTGTATCCAACCCACCTGTTTCATTCATAAAGTCTTGAAGACCTTCGAGGCTTCTTTCGAATTCCTTCTTCAGATTAGCAGCCTTTTTCAGTCTGATGTCAATAGCATTTAGCAGCTCCACATCGTCAAAAGGTTTGGTGATATAGTCATCCGCTCCCATTTCCATGCCTTTTCTGAAATCATTCCTTTCGGTTTTAGCGGTAAGGAATATGAAAGGGATATTTGAAGTTTCAGGTTTTTTGCTAAGCACATGAAGTACACCGTAGCCATCCAGCTGAGGCATCATAATGTCACAGATAATTAAATCAGGCATTCCCTGGGAAACCATTTCAATCCCTTCTTTTCCATTAGAAGCAGCCCTTACCTTATATCCGGCTAGCTCCAGTACTTCCGTTGTGTTTTCCCGAAGTTCCGTGTTATCTTCGATTAAGAGGATTTTCTTATTCATATTCATTTTTTTACCTGTGGTTTGATCACCTTAAAATTAGACAAATGTTACATTTATGGTGAGCCCAAAATTAAGGAATGAATTCCTGGTAAATATGATGAATATCAGTTAATCTCTGGATTTATGTCATTCCAGGAACACAATAAGCTGATTAGCTTTGCTTTGTAGTTCAACTAATAATACAAAAAAATGTCTGATATGAACCCTCTTCAAAATCTCCATTATGCCTTGGGCGAATTGGCCTATGCGATAGCAAGAGCGGATGGAAAAGTACAGGAATCGGAAAAGAAACGTTTTCACAGCATTGTAGTCGCCGAACTTCGTATGGGTAACTATGATTTCGACCTCAGCGATATCATATTTCAGATTATGGAGAAGGAGCATATTGATGCGGAGACCTCTTATAAATGGGCCATGAATGAGATCCGTTTGAACAGCCATTACCTAAGCCCGGAATTAAAGCATACATTTATCCGTGTGATGGAAAAGGTGGGCAGAGCGTATCCACCGGTAACCATTCAGGAAAAAGAATTATTGGATAAATTTAAAACGGATATCGCACCGATTGTAGGCGACCCTGTTTTTTATGAAAAATCAAATAAGCGCGTCTGACAGCGATTGAGAAATGGAATTGGTTAATAGTAAAAAAAAATAGCGATGTTAAATTTTAATCCGGTTAACTTTAATGAAATGAACCCTTCTGAGCTTTGTGAATACATTGCTAAAAGGCATCATGAATATGTCAGAGAAGAATTCGGGAAGATTTCAGACCATCTGAAAACAGCTCTCAACGTGGATGTAAATTCAGCACCTGAATTGAGGGCGATCGTCAAGCTCTTTCATGAATTGCAGGAAGAACTTGAGCAACATTTCAACAAAGAGGAGGAAATTCTTTTTCCTTTGATTCAACAACTGGTTATTTCAGAAGGGACTGAACGTGGCAAGAGGAATTTATCGGTAAGTATCATCGATAAGCCTTTGGAAGAAATGAACAAGGATCATAAAAAGATTGAAGGAATTCTTTCCGAAATACGCCGGCAGAGTCATGATTATTTTCTGGATCCGATGAGTTCACCCACTCATAAATTGTGTTTTAATGAATTATTTGCGCTGGAAGATGATCTTCACAAGCAGTTTTACCTGGAAGAAAATATATTGACACGCAAACTGATTACCTGGGAGCAAACCATCATATCATGATAGCAACGCATTCTTATATTGCCGCAGAAGCATTTACCCGGATTTCTCTGGGGATTATCTTCTTCTCTCAGGGATATGACAAAGTTTTCAACCTTGGAATTCCCGGTGTCATTAATAATTTTGAATACCCGGTGAGATTGAAGCATCTCCCCAGGTTTCCCCTTGTTTTTGCAGCATACTTTACATCCCTTGTCGAACTCATCGGAGGATTCCTGCTGATTATAGGGTTCATGAAGTATTATGCTCTCTATTTTTTGGGAATAGACCTGCTTATAGTGGTTGCATCCCTGTCTATGCTTGAACCCCTGTGGGATATGAAGCATGTATTTCCAAGGTTGCTCCTCCTTGTTAGTTTGTTGATTATGCCATCTTCCTGGGGAGTCGTTTCAGTTGATTATCTTTGGTCCATAATACGATTTATAAGACATTTCTTATCCTAAAATAATGTATCATGAAGACCCCTGTCATTCTTGTCCCTACTGATTTTTCTGACTCATCTAATAACGCTGCTGAGTATGCATGGTCGCTTGCAAAAGTGATGAAAGCTTCACTGATCCTTTATCATGCCTATCACATCCCCGTTCCGACCACAGGTATGCCCATGATGATTGTTTCCTCCGAGCAGCTGGATAAAGAGAATATCGAGCGGCTCCATTCTTATCGTGCACAATTGAAGAAAAAATTCGGAAACGATATTACTATTGATTGCATAACAACTGCTGGTTTTGCCGTGGAAGAAATTGCAGCTGTGGTGAAGGACAAACAAATTGATTTTGTGATTATGGGAATATCTGGTGCAGGAAAGATTTCGCAAGCTCTCCTGGGAAGTGTTACTACCGGAGTGTTGAATGAAGTTAATGTGCCTTTGCTGATTGTTCCGGAAGGTGCGAAGTTCAGCCCCCTGACTAAAGTTGGCCTGGCTTACGATTATCAGAATGAAATCAGTCCAAAGATACTCGCTGAGCTTAAAACGGTTACTTCCTTGTTTAAATCCCAGCTCTTTATTATTGATGTAGAGTCTCCGGATGAAAAAGGGAATATCACCAAGGCAGTAAGCGGAATCAAGCTTGAGCAGGCTCTTGAAAATGTAGAGCATACCCTTCATTTTCCGAAGAACAGCGATATTGTAACGGGGCTGATTGAGTTTGAGGAGAATCACAAAGTGGATCTCCTGATCATGATTCCAAAGAGGCATTCTCTTATTTCGAGAATCTTCAATAAAAGTAATACCAAGCGGATGGCTTTTCATACGCATACTCCTATACTGGCCCTCCACGAATAAGGGCGGTTCTATGAAAAAAGCCACAGGTTGGTCCTTGAACCAAAATGTTGGCGTTTCTTTCAAGCGAGATATACGAGATCTGATTAAGGAAGTAATAGAACTATTTCTGTTAACGGAACGCTTTGTGCACTAACATGATCAAGATCAGTTTTTAGTCAGGGAAAAGGAGATAGTTTTGTGACTGTGATGACTACAGTAGTTTATAATCTTATTAAATCCGGTGTTCTGTTTTTAGAAATGAAAACAAAATAGTTCAAAATTTTACATCAACACACATTTGATCATGAATAAGAAAACATTTCGTCTGCTCGCAGCCTTCTCGGTTTTATTGACTTTAGGCTGCTCTAATCATTCTAATAATAATGAAACAAGTCCTAATGAAACTGTTACAAAGGAAACTGCTCCAGATGTGAAACCTAAAACAGATTCATCGGTTGTTTCACCTGGTAACGCCAACAAAGGTATCGGACGATTTAAGAATGTTGTGTTGACACATCCAATTGATGCGGCGATGGCTTCAAAGGGACAATCAATTTTTGATGCAAAGTGTATGGCTTGCCATAAAACAGATGATGAAAAATTAGTCGGCCCAGGGTGGAAGGGTGTTACGGACAGACATTCACCAGAATGGCTTATGAATTTTATAACAAATACCCAGGTTATGCTTGACAAGGATCTTACTGCCCAGCAGGAACTTGCTATATGTGTTGTCAGAATGCCCAATCAGGATTTAACAGATGAACAGGCTCGGCAAATTTTGGAGTTTATGCGCCAAAATGACGGAATAAAATAGGACCACCATATTCTTTAACTCTATGGCAGATAAGGAAATAAGGAGAGGGAAAAATGGTTGGCTAGCGATAACGTTGTTTAATCTGGTTGTTGTCGCGTTGTTAGGTGCGCTTTTAAGAAGTAAGAGCCTCTTCCCTTTAAAATTTCTTAATTACAAGTACATTCTTAATGCACACTCCAATTTTGCTTTTTCCGGTTGGCTCACGTTAGTCATTTTTGTTCTTCTGGTTTATGAAATTCTTCCCAAAGAAATTGCCGAAAAATTAATTTACCAATGGCTGTTTGGAGGAGTATTCATTTGCGCTTTGGGGATGCTTTTAAGTTTTTCTTTTCAAGGATATAGTTTTTATTCTATATTATTTTCCACCTTATTTATCCTTGTAACGTATGTGTTCTGTTATGTATTTATCAAAGATATATTAGCTGTCAGGCCTGGTAAGGCTGTGATAATTCTTGTAGTGAGTGCTGTACTTTGTTTAGCCCTATCCTCCCTTGGAGCTTTTAATATCGTGTATCTACTTCGATCACATTCGAAAGACACCTTCTTATATCAGGATTCTGTTTACACGTATCTGCATATGCAGTACAATGGGTTTTTCAGCCTTTCTGTTTTTGGGTTAATGGTTAACAAATATGTTCTGAATATAAAAAACGATATTCAGAAAAAGAGTGTCCGTTTTGCGAGAATGGCTGTAATTGCAGTTCTGCCTACTATGTTTCTCACCTTTCTCTGGCATTACCCAAATCCATTCGTGCGTATCGTTGCAAGTGTGGGATGGATCTGTCTTTTAATTTCTCTTTTTTTGTTGATCGGTTTGTTGCGTAGCCTCAAAGAACAATTATTGAGTTTGCCTGGAATTATAAAGATACTTCTATTATTTTCTGTGCTTTCTTTCGGAATCAAAGTGATCATGCAGGGTGGATTAGCAATATCGGCTGTTGGTGATTTGGTTTTTTCTGACCGACCCATTATTATTGGGTATCTGCACCTTGTTTTATTAGGGTTTGTGTCATTGTATCTGCTCAGTCATATATTCGTTTCCGAATTAGGAAATGGGAAAAACAGATTCACCAAAAATGCAATTCTTGTGTTTTTATTCGCAGTCATAATCAACGAAGTCATTCTAATTACACAAGGAATATGTGCTTTCTTTGTTTTTGGAAGTTCAATCTTTCAGTGGTTATTGTGGGGCGCTGCGATTTGTCTCTTTATTGGAGCCCTGCTGATGTTTGTTTCGTTTATTAAGTCTCGTGACCGTTTAGTATAAGAGGGGAACTTGAAATTTCTTATTTAATACAGAGAAAAAAACAAATTCCGGTTAAGATTCCTGCCTGGGTCGGACAAATAGTTCAAACTTGAGCTGCCATTTGTACTATTGTCGGGCAAAAAGACCAAACTGCTGCGCGGGGAGTAAGTGTTGTTGGATCTGAAGAGCAATATCTTTTAATACTAGCATGAATCGCTGGTACTAATTTACAGAAGCAACGAGAATGACTTGTTACTCTCCAAATAAAAGCATTATTCCCAACCTCGCACCAAACGCTGTTGTTGTTGAGGGTTTGTAAGATTGGCTCTGCCCAAGGTAATTTACATAATCAGTCCCCTTTTCAGAATCATTAATATCACCCAATGCCCTTGTATAAAAAACAGAAGCGGTAAACTGGGTGCGGTTATCTATCGGTATAACAACACCTCCCTGGGCATAAAATGACAGGCTTCTTGTTTGGCACCTGTAATCATTGGTTGAACTTACTTGAGAGGTCTGGTCATTAGTTGCGGTCTGATTCCAAACAAGAGATCCCGCGTTGGGATAATTAGGGTCGGGATAAAGAGCCATTGTCGTAATCGTGCCGGCAGCCACCAAATTTGAAGAAACCGCAGAGCAAATCTTAAGGCCGATATCTCCGAAAAAGCGTGTTTTGTTTGAAACGGACGACTCCAGCCTCAGACAAATCGGGATTTCTATATTCCCAATACTGCGGTTATAAGTATAATCGGCCTGTGTAATAATATAATACTGTTGTCCTAACCCATCAGTTTGCAGATCGGTTCCCTTATTGTACTGGGCGCAGCGATAGTTTGTGTTATAAGTAGCGTATTCAAGTCCAAGTGTGATTCCAAGCCAGTTTGTGAAATACTTTGTATAGGAAATGCCTGCATTAATGCCCATCGGGTTATGTATTTCGTTGTTTTTGTCATTTGTCCAGTTGTCATTAACGATTTTTGACGATGCCAGTCCAAAGTAAAAACTCACGGCCTTCGTTTTTTTAACGCCCCGGGGTGCCGTTTCCTGCGAAAACGAATTAAATGATATTATAAACATTAGAAGAAGGAAGTGAATTCTATTCATAGAATTTTATTTTTAAGTTGAACCCATTCATGTTAGTGGGACGAAGCAGAATATTTAATTTTACAAATATCGTAAAGAATTATATTTAATTGCTCTGTAATAATACCTTTTTGTATAAGACGTATACAGTAAACATGCTTAAAACGGAAAAGCCTGGCAATTGCCAGGCTTTCTGAGTATACGAAGGGCTTAGATTATCAAACTTAAAGAGCGAGAAACAGAATGAGAATGAGGTAAAAACAGACGAGAATGATCGCTCTCGCTCTCATTCTCGTTCTGTTTTAGTAGCGGGGACCGGACTCGAACCGATGACCTTTGGGTTATGAGCCCAACGAGCTACCAACTGCTCCACCCCGCAATATATCTTGGTAGTGTGTTATTTCTTTTTTTAACGCGTTGCAAATATAGCTAATAAGTAGCTTCATTGCCTCATTAATCTTATTAACAAGTTTTGGGGTTGGAAGTAGTTATAAAACAGAGAGTTGTAAATGACTGCAACGCTGGCTCATATGCCAGAACACATTCATTCACCGAAGGGCAGGAATACGGAGCCCCAACCTATTTATTAATGACAAATCGCAAAGAGGAAGCACCGGTTTCCCCGGAAACCCGCATCAGATAAATACCATTATTCAGATTATGAAGATCGAGGCTGGTAGTCCCTGGGTTCACCTGGCTGTGAAATACAATTTTTCCACTGGCATCATAGATTTCTATTCGGCTTTGTTCAGTGATGGATCGGAGCTCCAGGCTTCCATTGCTTGGATTAGGATAGACGCTGAATGCTTCGGCTGAATGAAGGTTAGCTATTCCGGTTACCGTGCAGTTCTTGATATAAATTTGCGTGCTCGCAGTATTGGTACAACCATTTCCGTCTGTGTAAGAATACGTTACTGTAGTGTTTCCAGTAGGAGGGACCGTAGGATCGATCGTACCGCCGGAGACACCTGTACCGGAGTAAGATCCTCCTGCAGGAGATCCTCCGCTTAAGGCCGCACTTGATCCGTTAGAGCAAAGTGTATCCAGTGAGGATGGACGGGTGAATGTTACTGTTGGTAAAGGAAGTACAGTAAGCGTAGTGGCTGCAGAGGTCACACTGCTGCATCCGTTTGAAATGACACAGGTGTAAGCACCTGCATCTCCTGAAGTAATAGCAGGAATGGTATAAGAGGAGGTATTAGCACCGGGGATAAGAACTCCGTTTTGATACCACTGATATGAAATTCGTGTGCCGGAGCCGCTGGCGCTAAATCCGGTTGGTTGTCCTGTACAAACTGACATTGCGAGAGGTGTGTTAGGAAATCCAAGAACTGCCGGGTTACAGAGAAACAGCAAATCACCATAAGGATGCTGCCCTTGTACAGCTCCGTTGAAAAAGAAATCTTCCTTGACATTTCCACTGGCCGGATCGAACTCAAGAAAAGAACCATCTCCGGTGCTTCCTCCAAATGTGGACATGCCATAAAGTTTATTATTCTGGATGCGAATAAAGGATCCTTCAGAACTGCTTCCGTCTGTTGCTTTCAGAAAATCAACCTTATTGCTGAGTGTACTGGCAGCAGTATCATATTCAAAGATAATACCGTCTCCATTCGCTCCACCTGTGGAGGTCATGCCATAGAGTCTGCCGTTGGGTCCCTCTACCAATGAACCATTCGGAGCAGAGCCATGGGCCGCTCCGTCGAAGCTGAATTTAGAGGAGAACGTGGATGTTTTATAGTCATAAGAGAAAAGAGTTCCTGCCGAATTCGTTCCCCCGCTAAATGTAAGTCCGTATAGTTTCCCGGTGGAGGCCTGAAGGAGAGAGCCGTTAGGACCGCCACCGTTCAGAGCACCGTCAAAATCATATAACTTGGTATAGGTAACTGTGGCGGTATCATATTGAAAAATGACACCAGCTCCGGCTGTCCCCCCTTGAGAGGTGAGCCCATATAGTTTTCCATTTGCAGCCTGGATCAAGTTTCCCAGAGGCTGCTGTCCATCCACTCCACCACCTCCAAAATCAAGTCGTTTGGTGAAGATGGAGGTAATAGGGTCATACTCGAACAAGACTCCTTGTCCGTTTGCACCTCCCGAAATCGTCATTCCATAGAGCTTTCCGGTAGAAGAGAGGAGGAGGCTTCCCTGTGGACTGAATCCATTATTGGCATCATCAAAATCAACTTTCTTGGTAAATATATTAGAAACAGAATCATACTGGAACAGCACTCCTATTCCATGTGCTCCGCCTACGGTAGTCAAGCCATAGAATTTTCCGTTTGGAGCACGAACCAATGAACCGGTTGGTGAGGCTCCGTTCGCAGCAATGTTGAAATCTACTTTGTCGGAATAGGTCCCTGGACCCGAGAGGTCATATTCAAAGAGAACCCCGCTGTTAGAAATTCCTCCGGAGTTGGTAAGTCCGTAGAGCTTTCCGTTGGTGGCTTGAATCACAGAACCGTTTGGAGAACTGCCCAATACAGCCGCGGTGAAGGCCCCACCAAAATCAAATCTTTTTACAAAGGCTTTGGCTACGGTATCGAATTCAAAAATGATTCCGGAGCCCGGTGTGCCACCGAGGTTAGTCATTCCATAAAGCTTTCCGTTATTTGCTGCGCAGAGTGATCCCTGCGCCCTGCTTCCAGTGGCGCCTCCAGCAAAATCATAAATAGATTTAGCTACTGCTGAAACAGTATCATACTGGATAATGGTGCCGGCTAACCCTGCCCCATCCGAATAGGTCAATCCATAAAGCTTGCCGTTAAGCCCATTGATAAGATTTCCGTAAGGGGTAGCGCCGAGAGGCAGATCAGTTTTTTTTGCAAAGACTGCCGTTACTGGGTCGTAAGAAAAAATGACACCTCCGCTATTGCTTCCGCCTTCAAACGTCATACCATAGAGCTTATTAGAAGCAAGGACGAGTGAACCCACACAATTTCCTCCGTTGGCGGCACCATCAAAGCTGTATTTGGTAGTGAATGTGGGTCCTGCAGGATCAAATTCGAAAATGATCCCATAAGTGTTGGCTCCCCCCTGAAAAGTCATCCCGTACATTTTCCCGTTTGCTAACTGGATAAGTGAACCATAGGGTTTGTTACCATTGGCACCTCCGTCAAAATCATGGAGCTTGGTCAGTGTAAGTCCAACGGGATCAAATTCGAAAATAGTTCCGGCTGAGGCTGTGCCTCCTGCTGAAGTCATTCCATAGAGTTTTCCATTGGAAGCCTGGATCAGCGATCCATAAGGATTAGCTCCGTTGCTAGTCCCCAGAAAATTCACGAGTTTAGTATACGTTCCTGTCGATGGGTCATAGTTGAAAAGCACACCCATACTGTTTGCCTGATCGCTGAAGGTTAAACCATATAATTTTCCGTCGCTCGCCTGAAGCAGATCACCATAGGGTGTTCCTCCTGGATTGGAGGTACAGGGAAAAGTATATTTTACCTGTAAGTTGATTCCACCGGTATCTGTTTTAAACAGGGTTCCGTTGCCTTCTGGACCACCATTGGCGGTTAGTCCCCAGAAGTCCTGGGCGGTTACTACAGAAGTGGAAAGGAGGAGTATGAGCAAGCTCAGTATAGACGTTGAAAGAGTATGGCTTCTATTCATAAGGCGGGGTTTTAGAGGCAAAAATTTAAATGACTTAGAACAGAACCGAAGATATGAAAATCTGATGGAACCTAAAAAACAAAACGGACCGAAGCCCGTTATGTTAATGTAACTATTGTAAAAAGATAGATTAGAACTTCAGAACGAAACCTACCTGACAGGCGGTGGTGGCATATCCGACCTCTGCAAAGACTCCGAATCCCTGCTTCACCATGAATCGTGCACCGACAGAAGCTTGCCAATCAAAGTTCAGGGCTTTGTTGGTGGTGCTGTTATTCTGACTGGAGACTGGGTAGGTAGCATCCGTATGATCCAGTGTGTAAAGATATCCCAGGCCTACACCAGCATAAAAATCAAGTTTATCTGTGGCCGGGTAATGCCCGTTCATTCTCAGATATCCCCCAATAACACTCCGGTTAATGGTGGTGTTGTAGGTCTGCGAGCTGGTGGTTCCGTCGGTATATACATCGGAGGAAGCCGAATATTCGAGATTGATTCCGATCCCAAAGTATTTATGCATTCCATGTTCATAACGGAGTATAGCGGTTCCATAATTATGGAGGGTGTGAACGGAGTAGAGCGGGCTTACTGGCTCGTTCTGTTCGGTTAGTTTAGTGCCTGGTGGCAGACCAAAGCCTACAAAAACCAGATTACTTCCGTCTGCAAAAGCCTGGGCGAATGAAACAGCAGGTGCTGATACAAGGATCAGTAAAAGCATGGCAATTCGAATTGTTTTCATTTTCAATCTGTTTTTTAGTTTAACAAGAAATTTTCTGTGTTTTGATAAGACCGATCTGTGATGAATGCGGTCCTGATTAAACTGGAGGATTTCAGCTTGGCCTGTGAAAGGGTCCCCGGATGTATAACTAAGCGAATATAGAAAAAATAATGAAATTATCAAAACCAGCTTTCCGGGGCTTCAAATTCCTATTTTTGCAGGAATTATTTCCCATGAAAAAGCATAAATCCGGTTTCGTTAATATAATAGGCTGCCCGAACGTGGGTAAAAGCACACTGATGAATGCCTTGGTTGGTGAAAAGATTTCCATCATCACCTCCAAGGCCCAGACTACCCGGCATCGGATTATGGGCATTGTGAGCGGAGATGATTTTCAGATCGTTTATTCGGATACTCCCGGTGTACTCAAGCCCAAGTATAAACTCCACGAAAGCATGATGAAATTCGTTGGCACGGCTCTGGTTGATGCGGATGTGATTTTGTTCATGACAGATATTTTTGAAGATCAACCCATTGAAGAGAAGGTATTGGAAAGAATCAAGAAAGCCAAAGTACCCGTCCTCCTCCTCATCAATAAAATAGACCTGATCAAAACAGAGGAGCAACTCAAAGAGATCGTTGAAAAGTGGGAGAAAGAAGTGCCGAATGCGGAGATCATCTCTCTCTCAGCTTTGCAGGAATTCAATACAGATAAGGTTTTCAACCGAATCCTGGAAATCCTCCCGGAAGGAGAACCTTTTTATCCGAAAGATGAGCTGACGGATAAACCAGAGACCTTCTTTGTTTCCGAGACGATCCGGGAAAAAATCCTCAGTAACTATCACCAGGAAATTCCGTATTCTGTTGAAGTGATTGTAGAATCATTCAAGGAAGATGAAAAAATCATTCGGATCAGAGCTGAGATTTATGTCTCCCGCGAATCTCAAAAAGCCATCATCATAGGCCACCAGGGTGGAAGCATAAAGAAAGTAGGTATTCAAAGCCGTAAAGACCTCGAAGCTTTCTTTGGCAAACAGATTCATATCGAACTCTTCGTGAAAGTGGATGAAGACTGGAGAGATAATGCCAACAAGCTCAGGAGATATGGTTATGAGTAGGCTCCTTTTTAACTACCTTTGCAGCTGAAAATCAAATATGCCCAATCTTGTAGCCATAGTCGGACGTCCCAACGTCGGAAAATCCACCCTTTTTAACCGTCTTACGGAATCGCGTAAAGCTATTGTAGATGAGGTATCGGGTGTTACCCGCGATCGTCATTACGGAAAAGCCGACTGGAACGGTAAGGAATACACCATTATCGATACGGGTGGTTATATATCAGGTTCTGAAGATCAGTTTGAAGGGGAGATTCGCAAACAGGTGGAGATTGCTATTAAGGAAGCCGATATCCTGCTCTTTGTGGTTGATGTAACCGAAGGGATCACTGCTCTGGATGAAGAAGTAGTCAGGATCTTGAGAAAAGCAAAGAAAAAAATATTGATCGTTGCCAATAAAGTTGACAATAACGAACGGATTGCGCTGGCAGCCGAGTTTTATAAATTCGGAATGGGCGAGCCATTCCCGATTTCATCTGTTAGTGGTGCCGGCACCGGAGAGCTCCTGGATGCTCTGGCTGAAAATCTGGAAAAGACAGATGATGCGGTGGAGGAGATCCATATTCCGAAACTTGCGATCGTCGGAAGACCGAATGTGGGCAAATCATCATTCGTGAATGCGCTTCTGGATGAAGAACGCAATATGGTTACTCCCATAGCAGGAACAACCCGTGATGCCTTGCATACTCCTTATAATCGCTTTGAGAACACGTTGCTTGGTGAGTGCTGACATAAAAATGATCGGTACATCCCTGAAGGGAGCCAGCTTCTCCCGGAGCTTTTCTTCATATTCTTTCATCGTCTGGGTTTCCTTTTCAACCAGGTCCCATTTATTCACCAGCACCACAACCCCTTTGCGGTTTTTTTCAGCAAGGTGAAATATATTTTTGTCCTGAGAATCGAAGCTTTGTGTGGCATCCAGAAGGAGA
>Ga0207068_1142_pt1 | contig 20433 bp, 16 predicted proteins | sample Alteio_BWMinCont_23_FD_153475 | JGI IMG/M metagenome (GOLD analysis project Ga0207068, IMG submission 153475) | Enriched cells from forest soil in Barre Woods Harvard Forest LTER site, Petersham, Massachusetts, United States -... | ecosystem: Environmental > Terrestrial > Soil > Temperate forest >... | reverse complement strand
GCCCCATCTTGTCCTCCTGCGGCGTTAAATTCAAGTTTGGCATGGGGCTTGAATTTGAGCTGTGCCCACCCTCCCGTGGAGCGCAGGGCGCTCACCTGGGTAGCCGGATCGGCAAGTTGCCCCGTAAACAGAGCGCTGCGCCCAATCCCACCGCCTAGCCCGCCGATTGCTTCTCCATAATAAAGCTTGCCGCTAAGAGAGAAGAGTTGGCCGAATGGGACATTCCAATCTGTGGTTCCCGCCCACCCGTTAATAATGCGGTTGAAGTCCCAGTTTTGACGGCTGTAGTAACGCAAGGCTGCCCTTGGCGGAGACGTTGTTTGGCTTACTCCGCTTGCGGAAGCCGGCCCTGCAACGGCGGGTCCAGGCAACTCTGGCTCCGTAAGCTGGCTGCCTGGCTTTCTCTCCGGCTCCTGGCGCACGCAGGAAATCGCTTGTAGGCGACTCTCCTGTAAGGGGGTCAAGGATTCCCGCCGACAGAGATACCGTAGAGGATTTCGAGACCGATACTCTGCGCTCTACGCGCACTTGCGGTATCCAGCCGTAGAGATTGCCAGAATAGGCCAGGGGTGGAACAGACACGGAGGCAAAAGATGTGGGATAGGCAGGAGAGAAGAAAAGTTCGTCTTGCCCGGCGATGAGCGATGTATTGGACCAATCCAAACGCGCGGTACCGGTTCTCAGGCGGAACGACCCGGTGCTGAAGCCATTCAAAGTGTCGGAAAACGCTCCAAAAAGGTCGACAACCAGATTACCGCTGACCCTGGCGCCCGCAACAGTTGGACCATACGTCTCCAATCCCACCTGCGATTGACGTATGGACCCGCCAAAACTGCCCGTGGGGTCCGCTGGACCCATTGGCAAGGCCAGGCTAGGCGTCTCGATTTGCTCCACGTTACCCGTGTCGCTGAACAGATTGAACAACACCATGCCAGAGAGCTTCAGACGATATTTCGAGGCACTCTCTACCTTCGTCTGATATTGCTCATCAACTTTCTCGCTGAGCAACTGAAGGTCGTCTGCTATCTTCGCAATTGCTCCCTCACCGCGTTTTTCCCCGGATTGGCTGCCGTCAGGCCCTGGCTGCTTTGCGGCGTAAACCTGGGGGCGATCCGCCGGCGGTGCCACGGCCACAGCCAGGGACTCCAGCTTTTCACGGGTGCGCTGAAGTTCATGCGTCAACTGCAGATTCTCAGCCCGGGAACGGTCCGCCTCATCTTTCAACTCCTGTACCTCGGTCTGCAGGCGCTGCATCTGGGCCTGCATCTGGCGGACAGCATCGCTTAAGGAAGGCGATTCCAGCGGAGACGTGTTGCCATGATCCTGTGCCCAGCCTCTCTCCAAGCCAACGCAGGCGAGCAGGAGAACGATTGTAAGCAGGAATCGCGAGTGGACTGAGTCTTTCAAGTGCATGGTCACACCCCTCGTTTTGCAGAAATATTGTTTGCCGACAATAACCATCTCATCTTAACTTCCTCCACAGCTCTGCCATGAACTCCCGCAATGAGAGCTGCGGAAGGGCATGCGTCGAGTCAAGGAATACAAAGTATAATCGTTAGACTTAAGGAGAGCACATGTCTTTCAGCCAAACGCTATTGCCGGAGTTCGACGAAGAGATGAAAAACACGCGGAAGCTTTTGCAGTGCGTGCCGGATGGAAAACTCGATTATCGGCCGCACTCAAAGTCAATGACTCTTGGCCGCCTGGCTTCTCATGTGGCGGAATTGCCAGGCTGGACCAACTTTACTCTCGGCCAGGAAGTTCTTGAGTTGCAGCCTGACTTCAAACCAGAAATTGCCGGGACGCGGGCGGAATTGCTGGAAACTTTTGATAAATGCGTTTCTGAGGCGCGGCAACAAATTACCGCAGCAAGCGACGCGGACTGGCAAAAGATATGGACTTTTAAGTATGCCGGAAAGACAGTCTTCTCCATGCCGCGCTCGGCGGTCATGCGCGGCATGATCATGAACCACCTGATCCATCACCGCGCCCAGTTGGGTGTTTTCTTGCGCCTGAATGACGTGCCGTTCCCCGGTATGTACGGTCCGTCGGCGGATGATCCGGCGTTCTGAGACGAGTGTTTTTCATTGTCAAAAACACGCTTCCATATTAAGATGTTGAAGATGATATTGAGCGCCTGCATGATGATGCAATGTTGCTGTTGCTGTCACACGTGTTGCAGCACTGCGTCTTCTCGAATCGGGTAGCTGGTGATCATAAGTTAAGTTTAAGCATCATCGTTCAAGCCCGCCTCCAGAAGCTTCTGGCTGGCGGGTTTTTGTTGTTGGCTGCACGGGATAGCGAAGACCACGGGAGAGCGAAGATAAGGGTCTGTCCAATATGATCACGATCGGCAAGAACGAGTATGAACTGCTCCGTCGCCACGGTGAAGAGACTTATCCGTTTGAATGTTGCGGTGTGTTGCTGGGGCGCTTCAAAGATGGAGACCGCGTCGTCGAGCAGGTAGGGCGGTGCGGCAACACGCGCGCGGACCGGCCACGCGACCGGTACAATATTGACCCCAAGGAATTGCTGTCCATCCAGCGGGAGGCCGCGCGTCAACAGTTGGATATTGTCGGTTTTTATCATTCCCATCCGGACCACCCGGCCCAATGGTCGCAGACCGACCTGGCGGAAGCCCATTGGCTGACGTGCTCATACATGATCACGTCCGTGGAAAAGGGTCTGGCCGCGCGCACCAACTCGTTTGTGCTGAAAGGTACGAGCGAAGACGAGAAGAGCCTGGAACCAGAAGAGATCAACGTTCTTACCGCGGTAGAGGACCAATCTTTATGTCGCTAACAATTACTATTCCCACACCCCTGCGTGTCTACACGGATGGTCAGGGTGTCATTGACGTCTCTGGCAGTACGGTTTCTTCGGCACTGGAGTCGCTGGTAGCGAAGTATCCGCCCCTGAAGAAGCAGCTGTATACCGATGAGGGTCAATTGCGCTCGTTCGTGAATGTCTATTTGAACGATGAAGACATCCGCTATCTGAAAAAAGGGGAGACCGCGGTTGCGCCCGGAGACGCCATTTCGATTGTGCCCTCGATTGCCGGGGGCAGCGCCAGGCAGGCAATAGAGCCATCTGCGGAATGGCAGATGCGGTCCGCCAACATCGGAACCAAGCCTTTGGCCCGAATAGGGAACACTCCCCTCTTGCGATTTGAAAGTCTTACCCGGGCATGGCCCTCGATTCAGATTCTGGGCAAAGCGGAATGGGTCAACCCCGGTGGTTCCAGCAAAGACCGCGCGGCGCTGAACATGGTTGAGACTGCGCTGAAGTCTGGCGCTTTGAGCCCGGACAAGCGTTTGCTGGACGCCACCAGCGGCAACACCGGCATTGCCTACGCGATGATCGGCGTGGCCTACGGTATCCCGGTTACTTTGTGCGCGCCGGAAAATATTTCGGTGGAGCGCAAACGCATTTTGACGGCCTACGGCGCGGAGATCATCTGGACCGATCCGCTGGAAGGAACGGATGGCAGCATCCGCAAAGCCCGTGAGCTGTATCAGACCAGCCCGCACAAGTACTTCTACGCCGACCAATATTCCAACGACGCCAATTGGCAAGCTCACTACCACGGCACTGCCAATGAGATATGGGCGCAAACCGAAGGTACCATCACGCATTTTGTCGCCGGGCTTGGTACGTGCGGCACATTCGTGGGCACAACCCGGAGATTGAAAGAACTCAACCCTGCGGTCCGCGCGCTTTCACTCCAGCCCGATTCTCCGTTGCACGGACTAGAAGGGCTAAAACATATGCCAACCGCCATGGTTCCCAAGATCTATGATCCCTCTCTCGCCGACACAGAACTGACCATCAGCACTGAAGCAGCTTATGACGTGGTAAAGCGCGTGGCGCGGTCGGAAGGTGTACTCGTGGGAATTTCTGCCGGTGCCGCTCTCGCTGCCAGCGAGAAACTCGCGCAACAAATCAGCTCCAGCCAAGAACCTCATGCAGTGATCGTGACTGTGTTGCCGGACTCCGGTGACAGATACTTGAGTGAAACTTTCTGGACCGCATAGCTGCTTTTCAGTCAAGGATGAAAACGAAACAGGCAGGACAATGACGCTGCGGGACGCGGTGTGCATCGTAACTGGATCGGCTGCAGGTATCGGCGCAGCCTGCGCCGAAGGTTTGGCCGCCAAAGGCGCCCGTGTCGTAGTCAACTACAGCAAGAGTGAGAACGATGCGCGTGAAGTGGCAGCGGCCTGTGAAGCCAAGGGTGGGCAGGCCATCGTCGTTCAGGCTGACGTTGCCTCGGACGTTGATTGTCGCAAACTCGCCCAGGCCGCCCTGGAGAAGTGGGGCCGCATCGACGCGCTCGTCAACAACGCCGGTACTACAAAATTCGCCCCTCATGCCGATCTGGATGCCCTCCAGGCGTCCGATTTTCAGCATATCTTCGGCGTCAATGTAGTCGGCGCCTACCAGATGGTCCGCGCTGTGGCTTCTGCCATGCAGAAAGAGGGGAAAGGATCTGTGGTTAACATTTCCTCCATAGCCGGCGTCTCGGGAGTAGGTTCATCCGTCGCCTATGCCGCTTCCAAGGGCGCATTGAATACGATGACCCTTTCCCTGGCGCGCGCTCTCGGCCCCGCCATCCGAGTCAATGCTGTGTGCCCGGGTTTCGTGGAGACCCGCTGGTTGAAGAGCGGGCTGGGCGCGATGTACGAACAGCAGAAACGGGCCTACCGAGCCAGGACCCCGCTCAAAAGTGTATTGCAGCCTGAGGATATCGCCGATGCCGTGATCTGGCTCATTGAGGGGGCAAGCAAGATCACAGGTGAGCTAATAATGGTCGATAGCGGCATGCATCTGGGACCAGGAAATCGCGCGCGGTGAACCCGCACCCGTGAGCTGTTCTTCAATACCGTTCACTTAGAGAACGACAAAGAAAAACCGTTCGTCATCCCGAGGGTCCACTCGCGCCCTAGCGCGGGTGGATCGGAGGGACCTCGCGTTAGCCATTAGCCGCTAAGGTTCAGAGGCGCGCTAAACGCTCCTGAGCTGTCCTAGTACGCGGCGGAACGCGTGTGGCTCTCGAATTTAACCCAGCACTTTACCGCGCTCCATGTCGCGCACCAGAGATGTCCCAGGGTTGGATCGCCGAGAAAACTTTGCTGTCACTTTATCGCGGTGCGCGAATCTAAGATAATGGCATATGAGAACATGCATGCCGGGGGGCCAATGTGCGGATTAAGAAATCCAGTGATATTTCCTCGTCCGAGATTACGCCGAAGTCAACGTTCCTGAATCGCCGCAAATTCATTTCCGGGGCGGCAGCCGTAGGAGCCGCGGTGGCGTCCGGCGTGTATCTGCGCCGGAATGGATGGCAGCTTGCGCAGACTGTGCAAGCAGGAGCAAAGCTCACCGGCATTGTAAAGAGCCAGTCCAGCACCGCGGAGACGCCGACCTCAGTCAAAGACATTACCAATTACAACAACTACTACGAATTCAGCACGGACAAGTATGAACCGGCAGGCATGGCGGCAAATTTCCGCACCCGCCCCTGGACCGTTTCTATCGAAGGACTGGCCAACAAGCGGAAGAAGCTGGATATCGACGCTATCTTAAAGCTGGCCCCGCTGGAGGAGCGCATCTACCGGCACCGCTGCGTGGAAGGCTGGTCGATGGTGATTCCCTGGGTCGGCTTTCCCCTGAGCGCGCTGATAAATCAGGCGGAGCCGCTGGGCAAAGCGAAGTTTGTAGCTTTTGAAACCGTATTTGCGCCTGACCAGATGCCCAATCAGAAAAGGGGAGTTCTTGAGTGGCCCTACGTCGAAGGCCTGAGGATGGATGAAGCCATGCACCCGCTGACCATCCTGGCTATTGGCCTGTATGACGAAGTCCTGCCGAATGTGGATGGCGCGCCTTTGCGGTTGGTCATCCCATGGAAGTATGGGTTCAAAGGCATCAAAGCGATTGTGAAAATGAAGTTCGTGGAACAGATGCCGCCCACCACCTGGAACCGCATGGCTTCCGATGAGTATGGGTTCTACTCGAATGTAAATCCACAAGTGGACCATCCACGATGGAGCCAGGCCACCGAGCGCCGCATCGGCGAGTTCAGAAAGCGTCCTACGTTGATGTTCAACGGTTACGGTGACCAGGTGGCAAGTCTCTATTCCGGCATGGACCTGCGCAAAAACTACTGATGCGGGCCCCTCCGGAAAAACTGGTACGCGGCCTGAAGATATTGGCATTCTTGCTCTGCCTGGGCCCGGCCTTCGTCCTCGCGTGGAAGGGGCTGCATGATCTTTTCGGCGCCAATGGGCGATGGACTCTGGGCGCAAACCCAATCGATGTCATCACCCGCACCACGGGAAGATGGACACTGATCTTTCTGCTGGTCACGCTGGGCGTGAGTCCTCTGCGTAAGATCGCGCGCATGCCGTGGCTGGTGCGGTTCCGCCGCATGCTCGGACTCTACGCGTTCTTTTACGGGACGCTCCACCTCATGACGTACGTCTGGCTCGATAAATTCTTTGACGTGCACGAAATGTTGCATGACATTCTCAAGCGTCGCTTCATTACGGCCGGGATGGCGGCATTCACGCTGATGCTACCGCTGGCGCTCACTTCCACGAGAGGATGGATACGCCGCCTCGGCGGCAAGCGCTGGCAACGGTTGCACCGCCTGATCTACTTCAGCGCGGCGTGTGGGGTTGTCCATTTTGTCTGGCTGGTCAAAGCTGACCTGCGCCGGCCGCTCACGTACGGAGCGGTTCTGGCTGCCTTGCTCGCCTACAGAGCGCTTGCTTGGGGAGTTGGCAAATGGAGCGCAAAACCGACACACACCGGTGCTCGTAGTTCATCGGGCTAGTCGTACCCGTTGCCCGCACCGCCATACTTTCACTCCTAGGGGTTGGGAGCCGTATTCAGCGCAGATTTCTCCTTTTCCTGCGCGTTCGACATGAGACGAATGTCCACGCGGCGGTTTTGCGCGCGTCCGCTAGAGTTGGTGTTCGGCGCTACCGACTTGTCTTTGCCCAAACCAATCACGTAAATCTTGTGGGCAGGAATGTCCTTTTCCGAAAGATACTGCACCACCGCGTCGGCCCGGCGTTCACTCAGCTTATAGTTGTAAGCGGTGGTACCGATTGAGTCGGTATCGCCTTCCACCACCACCAGGTACCCCTTGGTGTTGGGAATAGCCGCCACAAGCTGGTCAAGGCCCTCTTTCGCTTTCGAGGTGAGATCTGATTTGTCAAAGCCGAAGTGAACGGCGGTCTCCATTACCGGGCGATAGTTGTCCAGATTGGCAATCTGGTTCGATAGATCATCAACCCCGCGGGTAGCCTGGGAAGCCGCCGACTGGGCTTGATCCGCGCGTCCCTGGGCGTCCGTGGCTTTCTGCTCGGCCTCCGTGGCTTTCTGGTTCACTGCTTGAATACCTTGTTGGGCACGGGTATCAACATCCCTAATACTGTTGGTGTTCTTGGCAGTGAGGGTGTCGAGTTCATTGGATTTGTCAATGATTGGTTCCGTCTGCTGACGGACATAAGTCTTGCTCGCACAACCGGAACTGAACGCCAGAACAGCTCCGGCCATTAAAACTGCAACGTAGTATTTCACGTTCATGGAAACTCCTTGATCGCAAAGTGAAACGATCCCGCAGAGTGAAACGCCGCTCTTGGGAACCTCGGTCTTCGTAAGGAAAGTGCAAGCGAAGTGCCACCATCGGCAACACTATAAGCTATTGAATACAATCAACTTGCTACCTATTCACGGATGGAAGGTCAGGGAAAGACCGGAAATTTTTACACGTCCGTGGCCAAAAGCAGTGGGTGTCATCCTTGAATTAATTAAGGTTTCGTGCTCCTTTGAAACTAATCGCGCTCTTGAAATCTTCCGGATTCGCCGGTTTGCGAGGCGCCCGAGCCCTCATGCGTTTGCCGCCACTCCTGTTCGGAAAGGACCTTGATAGGCTCGATCTTCTTCTTTCGCAAGCCGGCATTGATGGCCGGCAGCTCTTTGGCGGCAAGCTGGTCAAAATCATGGATCACGTCCTCCAATTCGTGACTCAGGGCATCGGCGCGAGCCACCTGCGAATCGGTTGGTCGTCCTTCGTAGCCGGTCACAGCGCCATAAATTACCGTAGTGAACTCCCGGATACGCTCTTCTCCGGTAAGCGCTCCGCCTTCCTTGGTGGCCACGATCTTGGACCGTAAGGCATCGGCCTTGGCCGAGAGTTGTTCCAGGCTATTGCGCAACGGATCATTCTGGGGGAGCTTGGCCGCGCTCTGCGAGGCGGAGTCGCGAACGTTCACGATGGCATCCACACCGTAGCTCATCCGTCCCAGAATCTTGTGGATCTTCATGGAGAGATCAAACTGCGCTTTGCGGTCCTCGAGGGTAAAGTAGCTGTTCCGAGGATCCATTACTACCTGGAGCTTGCTGGTATAAACCTTGTCGCCCTTGGTTAGTTTGATCGTATACGTGCCGGGCAGCACGCGCGGCCCCTGGTTCGCGCCAAAATCGGCGGACGCGGCCGGCGGCACGATCGGGCCTTTCATACGCATCGCCCACAGAGCGCGATTCAGTCCGCGATGTTTGCTGCCGGCAATCGTGTCCAGCAGTTTGCCATTTTCGTCCCAGATCTCGATTTTCAAATCGCCAAAAATGTGGCGGCTCTTCTGGTAGTAAGTAATATAGGCATTACTGGTACGGCTTGGACCGAAGAACGTAGCGTCCCCCTCAGCCCATCCGCCGCCGGATTCAATATACTGGACCGCTTTGCCGTCAAACAAAACGGCATCCTGCTCCATCAATTCCGGATTGAGTGCGCGTAGGGAAGATATGTCGTCAATGATCCAGATGCCGCGTCCGTGGGTGGCCATGACCAGGTCGCCCTCGCGAGGATGAACCACCAGGTCTCGCACCGCCACCGCGGGGAAGCCCGCGCCTTTGTACTGCGCCCATCTGCCACCGCCGTCAATGGAAATCCATAACCCAAACTCCGTTCCCAGAAAGAGCAAATTGCGGTCCACGGTGTCTTCTTTGATCACGTGGGCGTAGCCGCGAACGCCGCTGCCCTTGCCGTTATCGTTGTCCCGGACGCCCAGCGCAGTCCATGTCTGGCCATAGTCGGTGGTCTTGTAGAGATAAGGCTTCAGGTCGCCGAAGGTGTGGCGATCAAACGTTGCGTATGCCGTGCCTTCGTCGTACCGGCTGGCTTCCACCCAGGAAACCCATGAATTCTTCTCGATACCGGGAACATTGCCAACCACGTTGGTCCAGGTCCTGGCGCCGTCTCGCGTGATTTGCAGATTGCCGTCGTCAGTCCCGGCCCAGATGATTTGGCCGTTCCGTGGGGACTCGCTGATGGAATATATAGACGTGTGCATTTCCGCGGACGAGTTGTCCACCGTAATGCCGCCGGACTCTTCCTGCTTCTGCTTTTCCGGGTCGTTGGTGCTGAGATCGGGGGAGATGCGGTCCCATGACTGGCCGTGATCGCGCGAGCGGAATAGGTACTGCGCGCCCATGTAGATTGTCCCCTTTTCGTTGGGGCTCATGTGGATCGGGGTGTTCCAGTTAAAGCGCAGTTTCTTCTCGTTGTATCCGGGCTGCGGTTTGATGTTGCGGCTATCCAGAGTGCGACGGTTGATGCGGGAAATCTCGCCGCCCTGATACTCGGCATAAATCCAGTCGGGATCGGAAGGGTCGGTAAACACCCAGAATCCGTCGCCGCCATACAGGTTTTCCCAGCGCGAATTACTCACCCCGCCGGGATACGACGACTCGGCCACCCACGAGCTATTGTCTTGCAGCCCGCCGTAAACGCGGTACGGGTTCGCATCGTCCACACTGACGTGGTAGAACTGCGCAACCGGCAGGTTCATCAAATGTCGCCAGCGCAGTCCCCCGTCCATGCTGCTCCACAAACCGCCATCATCGCCCGTGTAAATCACATTGGTATTGCTGGGATCTATCCACAGCGCGTGGTGGTCGCCATGGGCGTTGGCCACTGAGCTGAAGCTCTTGCCGCCGTTCACACTTTCCAGCAGAATGAGATCGGGCTTAAAAACCTTGTTTTCATCCTTCGGATCAACGATGAGGTTGGAGAAATAAAACGGGCGCCACACCATGTATTGACTGGCATCCAGCCGCATCCATTTTTTACCGCCATCATCCGAACGATAGAGCGCGCCGCTTTTGGACTCCATGGTCGCGTACACGACTTGCGGCTTGGAGGGCGCGACAGCCACCGCAATGCGTCCGTAGGGCTTGTCAGGAAGGCCTTGGGCCGTACTGGTGTTGATTTCCGTCCAGTGCTCGCCGCGGTCAGTGGACTTGAACAGGCCGCTGCCTGGTCCGCCCGAACGAAATGTCCAACCCTGCCGGCGGAAATCCCACATAGAAGCATAGATGGTCTGCGGGTCGGTCGCAGCCATGGAGATCAGGCCGCATCCCGTCGAACCGTTGGCGCCCGCAAGGACTTTTCGCCAGTTCTTCCCGCCGTCCGTGGTTTTGAATACGCCGCGTTCATCGTTATCGTTGAAAATGTGACCTGTGGCGCAGGCATAGACGGTATTTCCGTCTTTCGGGTCCACGATGATCTTCGCAATGTTCTCCGAATCTTTCAGTCCGGTATTGGCCCAGTTTTCACCGTTGTCGGTGGACTTATAGACGCCGTCGCCTACAGAAACGCTGTTTCTGGTCCAGGCCTCCCCCGTTCCGACCCACACTGTGTTGTGATTGGAAGGATCAATGGCCAACGCCCCAATGGATTGGACGTCTTCTTTGTCGAACACGGGCTTGAACGTGGTGCCGCCGTTGATGGACTTCCAGACTCCACCACTGGCCGACCCTACGAACATGGTGATCTTCCCGTCTTCATCCACGGCATCCACGGCTGCAATGCGTCCGCTCATGGCCGCCGAACCGATGTTCCTCGCCGTAAGACCGGAAACCGTACCCGAATCAAACCGCAACGGTGCTTGGGCGGAAGCGATCCGGCAAGAAATACTGACGAGAAATGCCGCGGCAAAAAGATTGTTCGGCCGATACCAACACCAAGACGGTGCAAACATGAATAAAGTCCTCTCTCCAGAAAATTAGAACGCGTATGCCGCCTATTTTGCCGGCGTCTTCTCGGTCGCGTTCTTCGATGCTGCTTCCGGCATCTTGAATTCGCTATCCTCGATCGGGACGTTGATCTCGATTTTCCGCACGTTGATCTTGGAGCGGGAATCGGGATCGTTTTTTGAGCCTTGTGCGATGGAGAACGGGAACATCACTCCATGGACCGGCTTATAGGAGCCAAGCTCCGTAACACTCTCCTGGACGGAGCCGCGAATGAAAATTTGTTTCTCCACCAGAATTTCCAAGTAGGTATCAGGATCGAGGTAGTAGTAGAAGACGTCGCCATTCTTCAGCGTTACTTTGAGCTCATAGACGTCGTCGCCGTCGACCTGATCGTGGCCCAGGTATTCAATGGTGTTGCCCTTGGCTTTGGCATCAACCAGGGGACCATCGAAATCGGCGTCTTCTATTGTTGTGCGCAATTCGTCTTCTCCCATCAACTCGGGATCTTTCTTGCCTTGAAACGGCGAGATCCGCCATCCTGTGGCGCCGTCATACGCATTCACGCCGGTCATGCCCTGGATGGTGATCGTGTTGCGCAACCTATCCGGTCTCTTGGTTTCATAACCTACCGCGGCCTTGAAACCGCCAGCATCAAAATCAGCGGTCATGCGTATGGTCTTGATGGCCTTCATTTTTTCGATGCCGCCCTTGGCCTGGATATTCTTGGCCACCAACTCATCCGCCGTTTGCGCGGACATACCTGCGGCCAGGCACGAAACAAACGCTAGAATGCTCCGGATTGCAATCACAAGATCGACTCCTTGCAGCTTGAAAGTGAAGACCCAATTCTACTACCAGTAGCTTTTAGACGGTAACCAAGGGCGTTCGGTAGCAGGGCAGACCCGAGAGGCCCTTTGTGGTGGCTTCTCCCAATACCGTTCATTTATGGAATCAGGGGTTGCTGTCACGGTGTCGGCCCCGTCATTGTGCTCGCCAACCTGAACGGTCTGTCATCCAACCAAAGTCCCGTTAAGCCGGCGCACGTTTTACCGGGTCCTCCGGGGTCACAATGCCGTTCACTTAAAGAACGACAAAGAAAAACCGTTCGTCATCCCGAGGGTCCACTCGCGCCCTAGCGCGGGTGGATCGGAGGGACCTCGCGTTTAGCCTGCCGACACGATACCGCAACCCTGTCTGTCATTCCGAGTCCCGTTAAGCCCGCGCGCGTTGTCATCAGCGCGCGGGTAGGGGCGAGGAATCCGCTCTGCGGGTCCAGAAGTTTGCGACCAAGCTGGCACAACCGTGAGGGCCAGTACAAGGGTGCAAATGCTCTCGATATCCTATAGAGCATCAGGCAGCGAGACGGCACTTCAAAGGTGTTTCCGGGTCCGGGCAATTCCGGGCATCCGGTCAGTATTCAGAAATCCCCATCTCGCAACAGTCCGGAAGGCCTGTTTGGAACGGTTCCCTTTTTGAAATGAGCGGCTTACGACGCGGCGCAGTTGCGCCGACCTGCTCGGCTCCGGTGGCTCCGAACCCGGGCTGGCGTTTCCCGAAAATTTCCGTGCCTGGTCGCATGCAAACGGGGGGAAGTGCAGCCGGGTCGAATGATCGTTTTTCATACGAACGCACTTCATAATCCTCGGATCATTCTGAATTTTCCCACCAAACGCCATTGGAAGGGCAAGTCGCGAATTGAGGACATTGATGCGGGGTCTCGTAGATTTGGTCGAAGTCATAAAGCGCGAGAAAATCAAATCAATTGCAGTACCGCCCCTGGGATGCGGAAAACGGAGGACTGAAATGGTCCGAAGTGAAACCGCGCATTCAAAGGGCTTTTGGCAACGCACCTGGAGTAAAGGTGTACCTCTACGAACCCGCTGGAGCGACAAAGGCTACTGAAATGAGAGTAGCCACCGTCCGTCCAAAGATGACGGGGGCAAGAGCAGCGATTTTACTCTTGATGGGCAAATACAACGTGCCGGGTTACCGTTTGACGCTCTTGGAAATACAGAAGCTAGCATATTTTCTGCAAGTGGCAGGTGAACCGTTAAAGCTTGCGTTTGCTAAGCAGAAATACGGGCCGTACACCGAGCAACTTCATCACGTCTTGCAGCGGCTTGAAGGCCATTTCATTCGGGGGTATGGTGACCGTAGTCGGGATGTATCCGTAACTCTGTTACCGGGCGCAGCCGAGGAGGCGGAAGCGTTCCTTCAAGGAAATCGCGACACCGAAGCACGCTTTGAGAGGGTTGCGCGGCTAATCCAAGGATTAGAGACACCGTACGGGATGGAATTATTAGCCACGGTGCATTGGGTTGCGATGTGCGAGAGCCCCGGAGCCCGAGAAGACCCGGACAAAGCTATTGAAGGCGTCCACAACTGGAGCGAACACAAGAAGAAATCATTCCATTCAAACCAAATCGCGATCGCTTGGAAGATTGAAGCACGAGGGATGGTTTAAGCCAGTCTCAGGGTAGTAGCTTCTGGGAGAAACCTTCCTCATAATTCCTATACATCCAAACAGACGGGACGCTTACACTCCTCACAGTCCTATGACCTCAAACCTGACAGCATGCGGTCTTAGCATACGATTTTTTCGTTTCGTGAGCAGACCCCTTGGAACTTCCGCACTGGGGCAATCGTACCGAGGAAGAGGGAAGTCAAGCACGAAAGGAAACGATGATAGAACGAGCGCAACGATCAGCCGCGAAGATATTCGCGGTGACTTATCTTCTCGGTTTGGCCATCATCATGGTGGTGTTTCGGCGCTTTTATGCGCCTTATCTGGTTTGGGAGAACGGCGAGGAGACGGCGCGTCACTTTGTGCACCACGAAGAGGCCATCCGCATCTATCTGGCCGGTGCCTTTGTGCATGGGGTGGGAATGATTGTGCTGCTGACGGCGCTGTATGTGCTGCTGCGGCCGGTCAACCGCGGGATGGCGCTATGTGCGGCCTTCAGCAGAGTGATCTACGCGGTCTTCTGGTTCATTTTTGTCCTGGACATGCTGGGCGCGCTGCGGTTTTTGGCGGGAGCGGGCGCTCTGCGGGGGTTTGGGCCGGATGGGCTGGCGGCGCTGGCCGGAGCGCAACTGGATGCCGGCCGGGATGCCTATTACATTGGCTTGGCGTTCAACGGGCTGGGATCGGCGCTCTTTGCCTGGGTGCTGTTTCAATCGCGGTACATTCCGCGGGTTCTGGCGGTGTGGGGCGTCTTGAGCGCTGTTTATGAGGGGTTCTGCGGCTTTGCCTATCTCTTGTATCCGAGATTTGGGGTGATGCATTCGGCGAACTGGTACGAGTTGCCGCCGATGACCTTCGACTTGCTGCTCTGCTTCTGGCTGCTCTTCCGCAGGCTGAAGCCGCCGGAGACGGTGTTGGCTCCTCCTTCCGCGGCGTGACCGGGGAAGGAGAAGCTCGGCGGGGTTCCGTGGCCCTCAGCGCCTCCCTAGCTTCCCTAGCTTTTTACATCTTGACACCTAGGTTACTTTGGCAGTATACTGACGTCTATAGATGCTACGGGGACAATCGCCCCAAGACAATTTATCTGGCGACGAACGCCAGCGCGCCTGAAAAGGCACTCCACGCGAAGCGGGACGTCGTACCCGAAGGTCGTATACTACCCAAATAAAACCCATGCGGCAGAGTGTCACAGCCACAACAATATTGGTATGGCTGCCATGGCGCCGCGAGCAAGAGCCTAACCACGCTAACCACGGAGGACACGAAGGAACACAAAGGCAAACCGGGAAATCACTTGCATCCTTCATGATACCTGTCAAGAAACGCCGAGTAAGAGCCAAAAAGTGACGCAACAAAGCCAAGAACTGAGGAGGAATTATTTGGCACGGACAGAAAGTTAGCCACTGGCTAACTTCTTGGCAACCCAATGGTCCTCGGCGCGGAAGTCAGCCACTTTCTCAACGGGCCAACCCTCCTGCCTGGCGATTTACCTTGTGGTCTCCCGACAAGGCAACACTTCGGGATGTTGAACGCGCGCAGGGAATTGCCATCGACGTCGGCGTTCCGCAATTGCAGAACTCCCGGCATTGCAAGAGAATTGTCGTGGAGCACGAACTACAATCGCCAATTCCGGCGATTGTGGCAGTTTTGGCAATCTTCCCCCGTGGACCTAACCGAGAAAATCCGCAGCTTGCCCGTCCAACCCGGCGTTTATCTCTACAAGAACGCCGAAGGCGAGGTCATCTATGTTGGCAAGGCCAAAAACCTGCGGGCGCGGGTGCGGTCTTATTTTCAGGAGGGAGTTGCCGAAGCCAACGCTAAGACTGGATCGTTGCTGCGGGAGGCAGTGGACGTTGAGTACATCGTAGTCGACAACAATAAGGAAGCCCTGGCGCTCGAGAATAATCTCATCAAGCAGAAGAAGCCCCGCTTCAACATCCTGCTGCGCGATGACAAGACTTACCCGTACATCAAACTCACGCTCGGCGAGCGCTTCCCCCGGGTCTATGTGACGCGGCGGCTTAAAAAAGACGGCAGCGTTTATTACGGGCCGTACTTCCCAGGCAATCTTGCCTACCGCATCGTGGACCTGGTTCACCGTAATTTTCTCGTTCCTTCCTGCAAGGTGGACCTCACGAGGTTTCACCCACGGCCATGTTTGCAGTTCTATATCAAGCGGTGCCTGGGCCCGTGCGTGAAGGACCTGACGACCCCGGAGATCTACCGTGAGGCCGTCCATGACGTGCAGCTACTGCTGGAAGGCCGGCAGACCGATCTTTCCCGGTCCCTGCGCGCGCGCATGGAGCAAGCCGCGGGAGCGCAGGAATATGAGCGTGCCGCCAAGTTCCGCGACCTGATCTCTACGCTCGAACAGCTCCACGAGAAGCAGCGCATGGCCGCCGCCGAAGGCGACGACATGGATGTTTTTGGCTATCACTTCGAAAACGAAATGCTGGCCGTGAATGTCTTCCATCTGCGCAACGGGAAAATTCTGGACCGCCGCGAGTTCTTCTGGGAGGAATTGCCCGGCAGCGAACTGGGGCGAGGCTTTGATCCCGGAGAATTTTTTTCCGCGCTGCTGACGCAAATCTACCTGGACCAGCAATACGTGCCCCGGGACATTCTTGTGCCGGCGGATTTTGAAGACCGCGGGACCCTGGAAGAACTGCTCACGGAAAAACGCAAGGGCAAGCTGGAAATCCTGGCGCCGCAGCGCGGCGATAAGCGGTCCTTGCTTGACTTGGCGGCACAGAACGCCAAGCAGTCCTTCGACCAGCGTTTCCGCGTCATGAAGCCCGCGGCCAAGGCTATCCAGGAGGGGCTGCAAGATGCGCTGGGCCTGTCCGAAGTTCCCAAGCGCATGGAATGCTTCGATATCTCGCACATTCAAGGCGCGGAAACCGTCGCTTCCATGGTGGTTTGGGAAGAGGGCACAATGAATAAGAGAGAATACCGCAAGTTCATTGTCCGCACCGTGGAGGGCGTAGACGATTTTGCTTCCATGCGCGAGGTCGTCACGCGCCGCTACCAACGCCTGCGCGATGAGAAGAAGCCGTTCCCCAGTTTAGTCCTGATTGACGGCGGCCTGGGCCAGCTTCATGCCGCCGCCGAGGCCCTGGAAGCTCTCGAGATCACCAACCAACCGCTCGCTGCCATCGCCAAAAAGGAAGAGATCATTTACGTTTATGGGCAAGAAGATGAGCCGGTTGTATTGGACCGGCACTCGCCCGTGCTTCATCTGGTGCAGATGGTCCGCGATGAATCCCATCGCTTTGCCGTCACCTTTCATCGCAAGCGCCGGCAGATGCGCGACCGTAAGTCTGAACTGCTGGAAATTCCCGGCGTCGGCGAACGGACTCGGCAACGGCTCTTGCAGCATTTCGGCAGCGTGCGCGCAGTTCAAGAAGCGGATGCAGCCGCTCTCGGTTCGATCTTGACCAAACCACAAACCGAGGCCGTGTTGCGGCACTTTGCACAAGAGAAGTAAACGGGTTCTACCGTCCTCTGGCGCGTTTCTCCACTACTGCTTTCAAGTAATTTTTGACATTCGGCTGCAACCGGGTACTGTACAGAATGTCCTTCAAGACGTTGACGGGCAGCTCGTCTGCGTATTGCAACACCCGCACCAGCGGCGTGTTCTTGTTGATCAGGAGGCTCGTCTTCACTTCCAGCCTGCGCGACCACTTTTCATGTTCGCAGACCGCCGCTACGAGCAGCGCTGTGTCTTCATCGCAGCTGGCGCGCAAGGCTTTGGCGATCCAAACCTCCGTCATTTGCGGATTGGACAGCGCGGCGAGCATGATGCGTTCTTCTTTGTCCAGAAGCAACGCCGCGGCCACGCGTCCGGAGCTTTGTTTCGCCAGAGAGTATCGCTCGCCGGAAGAGACGGTCGCCATCCGCCCGATGAGGGTATCTTCCGCCACGCGTTTTACGTCCGCGGCCACGGCGGGAAACAGCGCCACCTGCATCAGTTCGAACGCGTATAGGTGCCGAATGATGGGAATGGAAATGTGCCGGGGAGTGTGCGGATGCGTCACCACGGCAAGCCGGACCTTCTTGTGCTTAACCAGCGACCTATTCCTGTACAGCTCTTCCACCGCCTTAGCGGGCAGGTCACGGCGGTTCAACAGCGCCAAAGCCAGGTCTTCCGTAAGGCGCGGATCTGCGGCGGCGGCAATGAGCGTCTCAGGAGAACGCTCGTGTACCAGATGCTCCAGGCCCTCACCCTGCTCCAGGACTTTATACTTTCCGGTTCTGGTTGCGTGAGCGTTCATTGCGCGGCTCCATGAACATCGAGATGCGCGGCAATTTCCAGCGCGCCCAGCACGGGACGCACGCAGGTAAAGCTCACCGAAGCCGCCGGATGGCGTTCGCGAATAGCATCACAAAATGCACCTCGCACCAGCGCCGATCCTTGGAGAACGCCTCCCGCCAAGGCGACGCGCACAACCCCTCCTTGCGGCCATAATCGCGTGATGACCGCCCCGGCCAGCGCCGCCAATTCTTTGCCAGCCCACTGGGCAACCTCCCGCGCAGCTTTGTCCCCAGCGTCCGCAGCCGCGGAAATCGATGCCGCCAATTCCGCCAGCTTGGGAACAGAACAGGTGTAGGCCCCGCGCACTACCTCTTCTCGCGGGACCTTCCAATGCCCGGCGATGGTTGATAGCAAACCGTTGCTGCTGCCAGCGTCATACGAACGCAGGGCCGCGGCCACAGCTTCCTTGCCAATCCAAAAGCCCGAACCTTCGTCGGAGGCTACGGGGCCCCGTCCGCCCGCCCGCGCCGACTCTCCGCGCTGATTGCGTCCAAAGACAATGGAACCTGTGCCCGATACCACCAAAACTCCCGACGACGTCCCGAAAGCAGCACGGTGAGCAATCACGTGGTCACCGACGACGTATATCTCCCCGGATGCAACTTCCTGGATTGCCTGCCGCGCCCAGGCCGCGGCTTCTTCCGAGGAAGCGCCAGACATGCCAATGCAAACGCGTTGCAGTTCCCGCGGAGAAATCTTGGCCACCTTACACGCGTTCAAGATTGTACCTTGCAGGCGCTGGCGCGCCGATTCCGGGCCGACGCCAGCGAGCTTACAGCTCGCACCCGTAGTTTGCCCCAGCAATTCCGCGCCGTTGCTCACGGCGCAATCTGTCTTCGTGCCTCCGGCGTCTATCCCCAGATACATGGGCATTGCCATAATCTTCCCACAACTTTGTTCTGGCTGGGCACGATTTCTTCGGCAATTGTTACCAATGGTCTTAGGTCTTCGGTCTTAGGTCTTATAATCTACCGCCGATGCACCTGCACTCCGTTGACATCGTCATCATTGTGGCCTACCTGGCCGGAATCACCCTGTTTGGACTGCGCTTCCGCAAATCGCACCGCACACTGCGGGACTACTTTCTGGCGGACTGCAATATTCCCTGGTGGGCCATCGCGCTCTCCATCGTGGCGGCTGAGACCAGCACGCTGACCATCATCAGCACGCCGGGCATTGCCTACGGCGGCAACTTCGGCTTTCTTCAAATGGTCTTCGGCTACCTGCTGGGACGCATCGTCATCAGCGTGATTTTCATTCCCCAATATTTTCGTGGTGAGCTGTTCACTGCCTACCAACTCATTGACCGCCGCTTTGGGGCGGCCTTGCACCGTTGTACGGCTGGAGTATTTCTGATTACCCGCGCCGCAGCGGAAGGCGTGCGGGTCTGGGCTATCTCCATTGTGGTGGGAATCGTGCTGGGTTTCACCCACCATGACATTTTATCTATCGCCCTGGTAATGGCCCTAACGCTCGTCTACACGTTCGAGGGTGGCATGGCTGCCGTGATTTGGACCGATGTTGTGCAGATGTTCATCTATGTCGGCGGGACCATTGCCGGTTTCATAGAACTCACGCATCTGGTGCCCGGCGGATGGCCGGCGATCCACGCCACTGCTTCCGCCGCAGGCAAACTCCAGATACTGAACTTCTCCTTCAACTTTTTTGAAAGGTATACGTTCTGGGCCGGACTGATCGGAGGCATGTTCCTGACCACGGCCAGCCACGGCACCGACCAACTGATGGTGCAGCGGCTGCTCGCCGCTCGCAACCAGCGCGATGCGAAAGCAGCTCTGCTCTCCAGCGGCATTGTCATACTGGCGCAGTTCACGCTGTTTTTGCTCGTTGGAGCCGGGTTATGGGTCTTCTACCGGCTGCATCCGCCGGCCAATCCTTTCGCGTCCCCGGACCATATTTTTCCAACCTTCATTGTGGACCACATTCCGCCCGGAGTCGCCGGCCTGCTGATTGCGGCAATTCTCGCAGCCGCCATGTCCAACCTGAGTGCGGCTCTGAATTCACTTTCCTCCACCACCATGATTGATTTTTATCTCCGCATCCGGCCGGACACGCCGGAGCGAAAAAGGCTCTTTCTATCTCGCGGCGCGACCTTTGTCTGGGGTATTGCGCTCTTCGCTTTGGCCTTGGCCGCCCGCGGCAAAGGAGCGGTCCTGGAGTTGGGATTGAGCATTGCGTCCGTCGCTTACGGAGGATTACTGGGTGTCTTCCTGCTGGGTGTGCTGACCAAGCGCGCTAAGCAAACGGGAGCAATTGTTGGCATGCTCTGTGGATTGACCCTCAATGTCTATATCTGGAAGTGGACCAAGATTCCGTTTACCTGGTATGTAACTCTAGGGTCAATCACCACGTTTGTTGTAGGCTATCTCGCAAGTCTTCTGGAGCCTCATGCCGATTGAGAGCGCAAGACCGGAACTGGTGCGCGATTTGAGCGCATGGCATGCGACAGCTATCGTCGCGGGGTCGATTATCGGAAGCGGCATCTTCCGCGTACCCGGCGTGATGATGCAGGACGTTGGCTCTGCCGGCCTGGTCTACCTGGTCTGGATCGCCGGCGGTCTGCTCTCCTTTGCCGGCGCGCTCACCTACGCCG
>Ga0207068_1141_pt1 | contig 20482 bp, 17 predicted proteins | sample Alteio_BWMinCont_23_FD_153475 | JGI IMG/M metagenome (GOLD analysis project Ga0207068, IMG submission 153475) | Enriched cells from forest soil in Barre Woods Harvard Forest LTER site, Petersham, Massachusetts, United States -... | ecosystem: Environmental > Terrestrial > Soil > Temperate forest >... | reverse complement strand
TGTGCCTCCTGTATACGCCACAGCAAATCACGAACATAACGCAAAGAAAAACCTGTTTTGATTTCAATCCATTTGCCAATCATTAATGCCATAAAACAAATAATGATATGTGCTCGAATAGCATCATGTGTGTGATGAAAGATTGGCCTGGCTTTAAGGTCACTTTTCGACATACGAAATGTTTGCTCAACATGCCATAAACCATGGTAGTGCTTAACAATTTGCTCGTTTGAAAGCGCAGCCTCAGGAATATTTGTAAAATAGCCCTTTATACCAAGCAGAAACTCCGCTTTTTGCTTGAGCGCTTCGTCAAAGATATAGGGATTATCTATGACGTTTGATTTTTTAACGAATTTAGCACGTCTACCAGGCTCTCTTTTAACAATAAGCATCTTTGCTTTTTCAATTTGTTTATCAAATTCACGCTTATCTTTTTTGTAGCGTGCATGCGAATAAGCACAGACAACCTCGCCAGCAACGCCCGGATAAGATAATCGTATCGTGGCACCATCATCATGAGATAATTTGTCGCGAATAGATAACAAAAATGAAGGCTTAGCATTAGCAAGTCTTGCGCCTACAATATAATGATATCCCTCACCGTCTAAGGCATCTCGATTTGCTTGCGAAAGCATTGCTGAATCAGCAACGATGATAGGTCTTTCTGTTTTATGACGTATTTGGAAAGCATTGATCACTGCAAGCATCGTATGACCTTCAAACGTGTTACCTTTAAACACTTCGTGAATAAGTGGAAATCCTTGTCCTGTCACCAAAAGACCAATCACAATTTGAGGTTGTTTTGATTTATCATCTTTAGAAAATCCACGTGCTTGTAAATCATCGTCAGGTTTGTGTGTCTCAAAATAGAGTGTCGTCACATCATAAAGCAGTAAGGAAAATGTATGATTGAAAGATTTTGCTGTTTCGATTGCTGCTGATTCAATCGCATCACGTTTGTTTAACAACCGAGGCAAACATTCATAAACATATTCTGAATAAGAAACATGAAAGTGTTGCTTGATGAGCTCAAGACTGCGGAGCTTAGAACAAGGTTCAATGATGCGCATGATCACCAAGTCAAGAGAGAGTGCATCTAATTCTCCCAATCCACATTGCTGAGCTAACGACAGTAAAACAGTTCGTGCAAATTGATGTGATACACTGGTGACTTCAATCTCATCAAAAAGCACCACTTGTGAAATAGCATCATGAAACAACGAAAGTTGCGGTTCATGTTCTGAAATATATTGTTTTGCGGAAGAACGTAGCGCTTCTAGTTCATTTTGATTGTTAGCACTTCCAATGTGTTTAGCAATCTTCCTCGTATTGTTCTCATAGCAAACTACTTGCACTGCAGTTGCACCGGAGGCGGTGCGTACCGTTCTTATGCGATATTTTGATTTCGGCATGGTGTTTTATAAGTGATTTTATTTGCCGACATACTACACATTAGTGCGCGATTTCGCACTAAAAAACGCTTAGAGGCCCCGTCGTTATTGGGCTGTTAGATTTTTAATCATGAAAATCTGGAAGTCAGGAGGTATTGCAGCAATTGGGGTTTTTATCATCAGCCATATTAATGTAACGGGTTTAACTACTTTGACAGCTATTTTTGCTGCCGCAATCACATTGCAGATAATTATTTTTGTGATTTTTACGCGAGGAATAAAAACAATTTCTTAATTATTTATAAGATAAACTCTAAGATAATTGATCCCCATAATATGCAATAATTTCCCTCGTTGAAATGCAACCAAGTTGTTTTCTAATTTTTTCAAGATAATGCTCTACTGTACGATGCGACAATTGCATTGTAGCAGCAATTTTTTTTGCTGATTTTCCTTTTGCTAACAAGAGTAAACATTTACTTTGTTGCTTTGACAAATAAATAGGTGAATTTAGATTTTTGTGAACCAGTTTTAGTGGGGTTGGTTCAGTTGAATAGTCAAACTTGGCAGCAGGAGCAAGATCACTAAAATTAGGTAACACTATTCTATTTTCTTTATTCTTGGCTTCCAGAATGATGTTTTTAGCAACCAGATTGTATTGGTGAATAAAATCATTTAAAAAATTACCATTATTTAAAATCCACTGCAAAAAATCATTTTCATTAAGATCAAAAAAGAGTGAATATAAATGCTGACAATCATCCTCTCTTTCAACAATATGTATTGAATGTTGACCGTAATTTTGTCCATGCTGACGGCCAACTTTAACTAATAAAGGCATAAGCACAGTGCAATCCTGCCTCATTCCTTCCAGGGTTTTATTCAAATATATTCCAGCTGCAAGTGTTCTACCCGATTGGTCAGTGCAAAGTGTTGGTATTTTGTTTTGATAATAATGTAAAAATACTTTTTCATCGCTAACAAGCATGGATATTTCTCCATGACTAAACGTAATATCATGCATAAAATTGGTTAATGCAAGATGACGGAAGGGCCTGCACGCTTCCTGTATATATTTTGTAGCCGCTATGGAAAACAAGATAAAATACCCCTGAACAGCATATTATTGTGCATATTTTACACTATAGTGATTGTGTCATTCAATGAGAATCCACATCAAATCGATAAATATCAAAATAATCAATACCCTATAAATAGGGCAATCTTACCGTATTGCCATTTTGCACTCATCTATTAGACACTAACTATGGCTCTAATTACACCCATCTAAATCTATAATGATTAATCTGATGGCATTATGGCAACCAATTGGAGATACCATGTCCAATAGCAACAGGAATATAGCATCCTCAACTACATCTTATCTTGAAAATAAAATGCAGCCCGAGTCCCAAGAGAGAATCACCATTGAATCCTTTTTAAGAGACATCACGGATGCTAATGGTGTAATCGATGTTTCTACTTTAGAAAAAATGGGTGGTGGCGGCACGCACGATATTTTTCGATCACGACTGCATCCTGAATTATTATTCAAAGTAATGCGAGATACTGCGGGAAAAAATGAAGATGAAATTTCAAGACATTTACAAATGCATGATGATCAATGTGAAGTACTGTATGAAACATTCGGCACATCGCGTTGTATCGTTGAGAACCGCTCAATAAAACCAATAAAAAATTATAATTCAAATGACAAAACACAAGTAGCTATTATATCAGTCGTACCTTTTGATTCATGTTTTGAGAGTAAAGAAAAATTTGGATTTAATGTATCACCAATTGAACTTGATCCCTTTCTTATTGAATCAAGACCACACTTATATCAAATAGCAAATAAAGAATTACTGGGTGGCAAACACATTAAGCCTAGCCCCTATGTAATGAACAATTACCCATTACTCAATCCACAATTTGAAAATATTTTTAAATTACTTGACACTGAGCCGAGCCTAGTCGTTGTCATGCGAGAATTTCTAACGAAATATAAAACATTTTATAAGAGAAGTGGCGCTTTACTTGATACTGTTGGTTTAGACAACGTTGTTTTTTATAAAAATGACCATGGTTGGCAATTTAAATTGGGTAGCGTCATTAAACATGATACGAGTGCACTAACAAAGAAAACACTACAAGAAATTAAAACTAATCCCGCTATTGTGAATGAGTCACCCTTATATTCTACCTCTGTTTTTCTCATGCCTGCTTGCATTCGTGCATTAAATGCGTGCGCTGAAAAAGTAGGGATAGGAAAAGTGATTGATGACATTGACTTAGATGAAAATACAATTAATATCTTAGCAACCATGCATGAACAATTAGGAAAAGGTACTCGCATTCTTAGTTACGCAAAGCATGGACAATTAACTCAAGCATTAGCGTTGTTTCAACAATATGTGCCTGAAGAAAAGGAATATAATACAGAACTTAGAGATACAATGGGAACACATTACTGGGAGCATATTAAAAAAAGTGGCCAAGCAAGCTCGCAAGAAGAAGTCACTGCGTATTTAAATATGTTGAGTGATCCGCGTAATGATTTTCCGGATTTTAGAAAAAAAGCAGTAGAAGAAGCTATAGCTGGACTCAGCAAGCAACAACGATCTTATTTAACAGAAGAAACTAAATTAGATATAAACAATTTATCATCAACAGCTAGAGCCGCTAGTAAATTAGGGATACAACCACAAATCATACCAGAAGAAAAAAACGCTGTTGTATTGGATCATAGCAAATCAACAGCCATCGCTTCTTCTCCTAAAACACCTGATTTAACCGCTGATGAAATCAGTAATAATGAAATGGTTGAAAGTGCTTTTGGACAAGCCTCAGATACAGCTAAGAAATTGAGACATTAGAATGTCGATTTAACTTCTCTCTCACCAAGATCTTGTGCAAAACGAAGCAGATAACCATCAGGATCTTGTACTATGAATTGTCGATTGCCAAGCTCAATATTATTAGCTCGATACCATTTCTCTTCAATCACTAAAAAAATTTCAATTCCAGCTTGTTGGACACTTGCATATAACTGATCAATATTATTCGTTTTTATCTCAAAGTTAATTCCTCTACCAAAAGGTTTTTCAAGTGGCGCATTAAGCCAAACTCTTTTTGAATCATTACGAACTTCTTCTAACATAATGCGTGAACCCTGGCGTTCAAGCATGACAAATCCTTCCTCTTCACGTTGATATTGAATACTAAATCCCAAAATATTTTTATAAAACGTAAGACTGGATTGAATATTAGAACAATAAAGTTCTGGCGTTAAATATGTTTTAAGCATAGACATAATAAGTTCCACAAATATAAATTTTTAGCGCAATCCTACACTGGTTTTGAATGCGATATCGACCACACCGTTTGGCTCAAACATAGCCATAAAATGCTGATAACTTTGAAGCCTGCCCTCGCCTCCATCCATAGTCAAAAGTAAATTCTGACCAAACTCAGCAATATCTTCTACGATCCGTTCATGCCGGTAATAAGTTAAAATTGTCTTATTAACTTCAGTTTTTCCATAACCTTTATAGAAAATAACTTCTTCATCGGAGTCATTCCACACATTACCGACACCGCCACCCATAAACATGAGGTCGCGTTCCTTGGGTGCCAAAATAGGCTCATCCCAATCTATTATGTAGATAGTATTATTTCCATCTACTAATACATTGCCGCCATGAAGATCAGAATGGCATAACAATCTCCAATCAGTATGAAGGCAATCAATAATACGTTGGTCTGCAAGGGGCAATTTAATTAACATATATCTTCTTAGCCAAGCGCAATGATAACTGCACCAATTAAAATCATTACACCGCCAATAATCACATTCCGCGTTAAATGATGCACATGAAACAATAGATAGGTGAATAACACGGTAAATAGTGGGTAAGTTTGCTCAACCAATGAAGCAAGTGTAGCGTTTTTAGCTTGAATGGACGCTGCAATGAGATAAATACCTGTAGTCACAGCAATCACAGAGGCGATTGTTAACCATAACGCCGTACGATTAGAAGATAGAATGGCTAAATCTGTTTTTCCGGTCGTAAAATAACTCAATATAGTAAATAAAAATGCACCAAGCCAGGCTTGAAAAGCCAACAAAGTAGCTGGCGATACTTGAAGTTCGAATATTTTTTCATCGAGGGAGTAATTCAGACCCCACACAACAGCTGCCGCAGCAGCGATAATTAACCACATGGAAATTTCTCCTATATATTTAGATTAGCCTCATCCGTTTAGTAGTTTTTGATCGTCCAATCTAGTATATATAAATGGACAATTCATTAGCTACAAAACTCGGACAATCTGAAGAATAGATAATAAAGTGAGGTTTATTTGACAGTTCTTACATTTTCACTCATGTTGCTTATTGTATCCTTTTTAGCAGGCACGCTAGGCGCGTTAACAGGTCTGGGTGGCGGTGTTATATTAATTCCTGCATTGGTCTTGGTATTTCATGTCAACATTCACTATGCAATGGGCGCATCACTGATTTCAGTGATTGCAACTTCATCAGGTACGACGATTGCCTATATTCGTGAAGGTTATGCTAATATTCGCATCGGAATGTTATTGGAAGTCGGTGCTGTGATCGGTGCGCTCGTGGGTGCCATTACCGTCACACTCATTTCTTCTTCATTGATTGCGATTATTTTCGGTTTTATTTTAATTTTATCTGCAGTGCTCACATTGAAACGTAACAATTCAAGTGAACTATTCGCTTCATCCCATTCTTGGGCAAATTTTTTAAAACTAAATGGAAGTTATCCCGTTTTAGCAGAAAACAAATCCTATTATGTACAACAAGTACCTCTCGCAATGATTATCATGACAATTGCAGGTGGATTATCTGGTTTACTAGGAATTGGTTCAGGCGCACTAAAAGTGCTTGCTATGGATCAAGCGATGCGTTTGCCTTATAAAGTTGCAACAACAACCAGTAATTTTATTATTGGCATCACAGCCGCAGTAAGTGCGGGAGTTTATATGTCTCATGGCTATATTGATCCTGGCATCACCTTTCCTGTCATGATAGGTGTGTTAGTAGGCGCACTTTCAGGAGCAAAAATGTTGGTATACATCCATGATACGCGTTTACGTCTGATATTTAGTATTGTTGTTTTTACATTAGCCTTAGAAATGATTTACAAAGGGTTTACTGGAAATTTATGACTATTGAAAAAACTCAAATCGCGATCAAACGGGTATTACTCGTTGGTGTATTAACATCGTTTATTGTTGTGTTGATTGGAGGCATCTTATATTTATTAAAATACAGCGGAGATATTATTCATTATCAGGCATTTCATGGTGAACCCATCAATTATTCTATTATCGATGTTTTTAAAAATGCGTTGACTCTTTCACCTCAAGGCATTATTCAATTTGGTATATTTATTCTCGTATTTGTGCAAATACTGCGTGTAGGCGTGACCGCATGGATGTTTATCCAATCGCGTGAGAAAATATTTATTTATATTTGTTCGTTTATATTTTTTGTGCTGGTATATAGCTTAATTTGGCCCTAACTTAATCCCGAATTCAATTCAACAGGCCGAGCCATCGCTATTTTAACTCTTCTGTTCCAATCACCATTGACACTCCAAGCATAGGCAGACGGTTTGCCAGTTATTGGATTTGCTTTGAGGAGTAATGTCCCGATTCCTATACCAGATTCATTTTTTTGACGCGTGTCTTCACTATGTCGCGAAGGTGCAGAATCTGCAATCCGAATGAAATAGACATCACTGACACGAACAGGTTTGTCCATAACAACCATCACATGTCCTCCTGTTTCGTTACCGCGTGAATTTTTGTAACGGAACACTAAAATATCACCTGCTTGTAATTTATCTACATCACCAATTTTATTCCAATGACTGTCAGCATCTTCGCTTAGATCACGAAAAAAATTGAAATAATGCGTAGAGGCTGGATTATCAGCTCCTGTTGAATTAACTAAACTTAAATAAGCATCTGGGTAAACATTTTCAAGAATATGGTCGACAAAATTGGAGCAATCTAAAACATAGACGCCTCGCTCAGGATCAAATTTAGAACCGCCTAATTTATAGCTACTGTAATGCAACGTATCGATTGTTTTTTTAACAAATGAAACTAAATTTGTTTTCACGGAAAACAGGTTGTTCAACGAGGTACTGGACCGCGTTAAATTATTCAAATTGACCGTCGCTAACTCATGATTCAGTGGTTGTATAGAGGTATTAGCGGAGGCCGTTTGTTCTGTCTCATCAGACACTGGACTGCCGGAACGTAATTGTGCATGGTGTTTTGGTTTATGGTTCTTTGTATGACGTTTATGATGAGATTTGCCATGTGATTTTGTTCTTTTGTTACTATGATGTTTTTTTGTCTGATGTTTTTTTGACGCCACAGAATGCGCTGGTTTAGCAGTATGATGCGATTGTGTATCCTCTGCTGATGCGAATTGCACACTAGACAACAACGCTGTTCCAATCACTAGAACACAGAGATTTTTTATTTGCTGAATAATACGAAGCATTTCAAAAAATCCTATATTTTCATCGGTAAAATCATCAACTCTTTTCCCTGCAAGTGTAATTGACGTTGCAGAGTAGTTGGGGTTTCGTTATGTAAGATACGGGTGATCCAATTATCATGCTCAAAAATTAATTTACTCGAAAAGAAAATACAGTTTGGATATTTTTCACCTACTTTTTCTGCGAGTTGCGTGAGATTTTCAACGGTATCTGTACCAAATGCCGCATAACTTTCTGCAGCAAGTCCGTATTGTTGGCTATAATCAACGAAATATTCTAATGTTTCATCCACTTCCTTGCGCATTTTTTCTAATGCTGAGTCACCTGTGAAACTTTCTACATCCACAATACCTGCACTGACAAAAATAAAATTTTTAAAATAACGTGGGAAAATACGCAACACGCATAACAAGGTGTGCATGCCTACACCAAAACTTTTTCCAACAAAAATAACAGCAGTAGGTTGATGTGGATCCGGTGTAATAGGAGCCGATTTTTTTTCTGTAATCGGTTGTTTTAATTGTGCGTCCAATTCTGCAAGTTTTTTGTTAATTGACTTGTAATGTTTTTTAATTAATAAGCACAAACCGATCACAGCACACGTGATCATGACCGTAAACCAACCGCCCGATTCAAATTTTGTGAAAAGGGTTATGCATAAGATACTGGACGTAATGATGAACGCAAACAGAGAAAAGGCCAATCGCATACGCCAGCGCGGCGAAGCTTTATTTCGACGTTTAATCCAATAAACACACAGCCCTAAGAGTGAAAGTGAAAAGGTAATAAATACATTAATACTATACAAAATGACAAGCAATGAAACCCGGCCGTGACTCCATAACAAAATGATCAATGCAGAAATTCCGAAAAGAATAAGACCATTTTGAATGACTAAACGCGTCGATAAATGACGAAAACGATTGGGTAGCCAGCTATCGACAGCCATGTTCGCCAACACACTAGGACCTGCCAAAAAGCCTGTATTTGCACCAACAAATAATAACGCTGCTTCTAATAAAAGTGTGATCGCCAATAACACTTTACCCGTAGTGGAATTACCTAAAATGGAATGAAATACCACTGCATTCAGTGTTTGTCCCGCGACCGGTGTCGCGTTCCATAATAAATAAAGTAGGATAATGCCTGCTGCCGTAAAACTGAGCGACGTTGCCATGTAGAACATCGTCCACTTACCCGTTGTGACACGCGGCTCGCTTAAGCGATTAACGTTATTTGAAACGGCTTCAAGACCTGTGTATGTACCACTGCCTAATGAGTAAGCGTGCAGCATAATGGCAAGTAACGGAACCCAACCAATGGTTGCGGCCAGCGATTTTGTTTCAGTAAGCGTATCTGGAATAATACTGATTAAGCCTTTGCTGTGCGCTGTTATGCCATACACAATTAATGAAAAATGGATAATGACGAAACCAATAAAAATCGGCATCAAAATTTGAATCGATTCTTTCATTCCGCGGAAATTAATGACCATGAGTAGTATAACTAATAAAACCTCTGTAAAAAGTTTATAATGTAGACATACTTTAGGTAAGATACTAAAAAAAGCGTCCGTACCACTCGCGATGGAAACAGCGATCGTGAGAACATAGTCAACGATTAATGCTGCACCAGAAATTAAACCGATATAGGAACCCAGCAATTGTGTCGCGACTTTATAACCGCCGCCGCCACTGGGAAATAATTCAATGACCTGATTGTAACCAAGCGAAATAATGAATACGGTAATGGCTGTTGCAAACGCAATATAAAGCGCAAGATGTGGATTATGTCCTAATGCAATAAATGCTTCTTCAGGACCGTAACAAGAAGAGGATAATCCATCTGCACCTAAACCAATCCAGGCAAGAAATGCGATAAGAGAAACATGCCGCAAAGTCTGAGGATTAAATGGATTGATCGGGTCGCCAATAACAAATTGTTTCAGTTTAGAACCAAAAGACATAGGTTGTGTCGTTCATTCATGTTTTTTCAGTTAATAAGACAAGATCCAGAAATTTTCCAGCATTATACTCGTTACATCTTGAAACGTAATAGGTGTATATCCTACATGAAAGAACGTGAATTTAATAAAAAAATTCATAGAAATTCGATAATAAATAGTTTATTTTTGCATCTTTATTGTATTGACAGGTCATAAATTGTATAAATTATCACTCTTACTCATCGTTATTGGGTTAAGCGCATTCCTCTCATCCACTGTGAATGCATTCGAATTAGGTAAAAATGATCCAAACTGGTTGCCTCAACAAGTTGACTTCACAGGCTCTTACCTCTATGCACATGACAAAGGATATGTTCAAATTCCGAGCGGTGGCAAACCAGGAACATCGTCAATTGAAAGACCCACCTTACAAGAATTAGGAATCAACCAATCTCACGATTTTGATACTACTGTGCAACTTGACTGGTCACGTTTTCTTGTTTATGCAGGATATCAACGCATCCGACCTTCCGGACAAAGTGTCCTCACTAACTCGCTAACGACCCATGGGATCAACATTCCACAAAACACACCAACATCAACTGACTTAATCTTTGATTGGTATCGTGCTGGATTGGGTTATCAATTCGCATACGCCGATAACAAAATACGTTTAACGCCAAAAGTTGAAGAAATCATGTGGCATTTTGATTACAGGATTTCAACACCCTCTGTCAGCACGATGCGTCATTTTAATCATCTTGCCCCACGCGTTGGATTAGAAGGTGAATGGTTTATTTTTCCTGTCTTGGAAGCGGATCTATTTTATGCGACATCCATTGCGAAACAACTGAATATCACTACAACCTATGCCAAGATGATTTATTATCCATGGCATAATGAAAAAATTTCGACAGGTATTTTTTTGGGTATTGGTGAAACATTAATTAATTTTAAAGATAATCAGCCTTTAGCTAATCACGTACATGATTTACAAGATCCTGTTTTATTTGCAGGTGTCAAATTGAGTCTAGGAAATATCCGTTAATCCTTGCTGTTTTAATTTAGGTAATAACACATTTTCCGTGAAATACGTGCGTAATGTTGCATTAATAGCGGGTGCAATATTTGTTTTTAATGTGTATTCAGGAACAATTTGTTTTACTTCTTCTTCAGTTAATTTCTTTTTCCAATCAGGAAATTCAAATTCAACAAGTTCTTTAATCATGGCCTCCATTTTTGCTTTTGCCTGACGTTTTTCTTCTAAAATATTTTGTAGTGCAATTTCTTGAGGTGAAACATAATCCGCATCATTCCAATCACACCCTTTTCGCAAAACACCCATTAACACATTCAATGGGTCATTGTACGCTTTCACTTTTTCTTTGTGCTGGAGTGCATAAGCAAAATGGTTAATGGATTTTTGAACCACCTCCGGAGTTGTTTTACCGCTTTGAAGTAATTGAAAAAGTTGTGTCTCAGAAAAACCAACTTTTTCAAGCATGTCAAAATTAATTTTTTTCCAGTCGTCGGGTAAAGAAGTAGTAGTATAATCTTTATTAATATAACTACTACTACTACTATAGACGTTGTTACCTGTTTTGTTACCCGTAATGTTATCTGTTAAGGTTGTTTTTAGTGGATTAAATAAAGCCTGCTGAGCTTGAATAGACGCTGCTTGAATTTCATTCGTAATACCAAGAATCATGTGTCCTCCTTTGCACGCTTTGCCTTGATGACGAATGACTAATTGTTTCTCGATAAGCCTAATTAATGAGGTTTTTGCGCTTCCAGTGGAGCAACCAGCAGCATTGGCTAAATCTAACGACAGAATAATTCCTGTCTCTAATGATCCCCGTGCGCTACAAATATTAACCACATAGAGTAAGATATTTTTCTGAATCCCCGTCAATTTTTTGATCGATTCAGCCAAGTAATGGATGCTCTGGTTGTTACCCGTAATGTTACCTAAATCGTTACTTGGTTGTTGCCTGGTTGTCACCCGGTTGTTATCTGGTTGTTTTTTTAGTGTTACCTCATAGTTAGCTGGTTGTTCCCTGATTGTTACCTTGTTGTTACCTGTTATGTTACCCGTTATGTTACCTGTATTTGGGATAGCAGACACGGGTGACGCGAGGGTTTTAACACTGTCTTTAGCTTCAGTTTTTGTGATAGTTGAACGATCTTCAATTTCGGGCGTTACTGATTTTTGGATAGGTTGCTCTACTTTATCTGATTGGTCTATTGTGCCAGTTCCAGATAAGTCCCAAGGGCGATAGCTCTTTTTTGTGAACTTCTTTTTTTCTAGAAGATCTGACAATTGCGGCATAGTATTAATTCTCCTTAATCAGACCTTACGCAGTCACTTCTTCCTCTGACTTTCGAATTTCATCAGATATCTTTTTTGCTTGTGCGGGTGTTATATTTAACAACTCTTTGCTTAATCGATCGAAATCATCACGTGTGGGTGAGCTCTTTAACGAACTAAAAAGATTCTTATTCCCATCCGTGATATTAGGTATTTCTTGAGAGAATTGGACTGTCGTTTGTAAGATGCGACCTTCTAAATCCGGATCTGACAACAAGGAAACAATCGCTTTTTCAGATAGAATCGTTTTTCCGCTAAATTTATTTAAAAAAACTTTGTATGCGATATCCGTTTTGAAACGTTTGTTTAAGGTATCCACTTCACGCTTAAGAATTTTCAACCCTTTTGCACTGAATTTATCTGGATTTAAAGGTGCCAGGATGATATCGGCGCAAAGGCTTGCTGCGGTTACCGCCTGCCCCATAGTGGGAGGACAGTCGATGAAGATAAAGTCATAGTTATCAAGGACAGGCTCTAATACGTCTTTATATAATGTATGTAACGGCAAACGTTCATTGACGATGACATTGTCTAAAATGACATTCTCAATACGACTAGGAATTAAGTCAACGCCATTGGATACCGTGATGATGGCTTCTTGAATATCCATTTTTTCAGTGACAATATCAATCAAGACGGGTTTATCTTCTGCATCTATTCCACACGCATCGGTCAAATTACCCTGAGGGTCCGCATCAATTTTTAAAACACGCGCACCATAGGTATTAACGCAGCTGGCTACATTTTCAATGGTGGTGGTTTTACCTGTACCGCCTTTGACGATTTGCCCTACGATGATTTTGCGCTCAAAAGAAAAGTTGAAGAGCTGTTTCGCTTCTACAAAAGTAAGATACAATTTGTTTCCGAGCTTAGGACAAGCGATATTTTTCAACTTAAGCTGTTTGTGAACGGCTTGACCTGAGACATTAAGAAAATTAGCAGCGTGCGCAATCGACATCTTAGGCTGGATGAGCTGGATATCCTTTTCAGATAAAGTCATGTGGTTTCCCTTCTATGCTATAGTTTATGATTTTACATTAAAAACTTAAAAAACGTCAACTTGTTATTTATTTGTTTTAATATCTTTTTAATTAAAATTACTTAGTTGATGAATTGTTTATTGTTGCTATGTATTTTATTTTCTATGCATTATTACTAACGATTGTTATAGATTGTTACCCGGTTGTTATCTGGGTGTTACTTGGATGTTACCTGATGCGTTGTTACCCGATACGTTACCTGTAACGTTACTTGGTTGTTACCTAGTTGTTATCTAGATGACACTTAATTGTTATCTTGTTGTTACCTGTAAATATTAAAAAATACAATGTCTGTTTACTCACATAATATAACTGATAAACAATAAGTTATTTATTTGTTACCTGGTTGTTACCCGTTACGGCGCTATTTTTATTGACAGCAATAGCCCTAAATTGTTACCTAGTTGTTACTTGGTTGTTACCTGAAATGAGCGAATGCTATGTTATCTGTTTTGTTACCTGTAATGTTACCTGTTAACGCAATTACGTTACCTCATTGTTATCTGGATGTTACCTGTTATTTTGATGAGAAGGACTTCCACATATAATTTTGATCATTATTAATATCAAATTGGGTATAGTTTACTCTTGTAATACGCATTAACAGGTAACAATGAAGTAACACCAAGATAACAACAAGGTAACAATGAGATAACATCCAGGTAACAACTAAGGCAACAGATAAAAATATCTAAACAGTGTATGAGATAGAGTGCACATCAACTAACGTGGAAAGCGAATTAGCACAGAAGACCATCGTGTTGAATGGGGTAGAGTGAAATGAATGTTCCATGAAGAACATAACAATCGAACATTCAATGGAATCAATGCTTTTCCAAAATTAATCTTTGCATTTAAAAAATTTTATGTTAGGTTATTTTACTTATTTGGAAGAGTGCGCCGATTTGATAGCAGATTGCAGGCGCTTTATAAATTTAGCTAAAGAGTGTTTAGACATGAAAAAAATTAATCATTTTCTCCGACATATTCATTCGATTTTCCTGACGTTTATTTCTATTTCTTATTCCTTGATGCGCATGCGAAGCCTGTTTTAGCTTGAGCTGGCCTTACAGCCCTAACGCTCTCTAAAACAGGCTTTTTTTGTTATCTGTATCTTTAATTTTTGCACCACGAAACTTAATTCGCAGTCTATTTAGTCTTTAAAAAACGCAGCATGTTTAGTAATGAGAAATAAAAGATCGAGTTGATGTATTGAAAGACTTAAAACACACATTCAATTGATAAATATTTATGAGAGGACAACTACATGACAAAAGCACATATTCTTGGTTTTCCGCGCATAGGCGCATTTCGTGAAACTAAAAAAGCGGTTGAAGCCTATTGGCGCGGTGAAATAACACAAGAAGAATTAACGCGTATTGGCCAACAAATTCGCGGTGATAATTGGAAATTACAAGCGGATGCGGGTTTAGATTTCGTGAGCGTCGGTGATTTTTCTTGGTATGACCACGTGTTAGATACATCTGTCATGCTTGGCGTTGTTCCGACACGTTTTGAAAAAAAGAATGGCACAATTGATATTAATACTTATTTTTGTATGGCGCGTGGTCAAGCACCCGGCGTTAAAGAAACGACGGCGTGTGAAATGACAAAATGGTTTAACACAAACTATCATTACATCGTGCCAGAATTGACACATGATCAAGTTTTCCAATTATCTTCAGATAAATTATTCCAAGAGATTGATGAAGCAAAGCAACGTGGATTTGCAGTAAAACCCGTGATACTAGGTCCACTCAGTTATTTGTGGCTGGGGAAAACAAAGGGAACCGAATTTAATAAATTAGACTTATTGAAAAAACTGCTTCCTGTTTATAATCAAATTTTAGATAAATTAATAGAACGACAAATCGATTGGGTACAAATCGATGAGCCAATTTTAATTTTGGATTTGCCAGAAGCATGGCGCCAGGCTTTTTCAGAAGCGTATCAAACCCTCAATTTGAAATCGATTCAGTGTTTGCTCAGTACATATTTCGGTGGATTGCATGAAAACGTTAAGTTAGTAAATGAATTACCGATACAAGGACTACATATTGATGTGTGTTCTGCGCCAAAGGAATTAGACCACATTGTTACTACATTGCCGAATGATCGAATTCTTTCATTAGGCGTGATTAATGGCCGTAATATTTGGAAGGCAAATTTACAGCAAGCAATTGATACGTTAAAACCCATCCATGCAAAATTGCAAGACAGATTATGGATTGGTTCAAGTTGTTCTTTGTTACATGTTCCTGTCGATTTGGACAATGAAACTACGCTCGATGCAGAATTAAAAAATTGGTTAGCATTTGCCAAACAAAAAGTAACTGAAATTACATTACTCACTGACATTTTAACTAAAGGCGAGTCTAATCATACAGCGCAATTGGAAAAAAATGCACAAGCGCTACAATCACGACAACAATCGTCACGCATTCATCATGCCAAGGTTAAAGATCGCGTAAATCAATTAACGGCAGATTTTGCAAAACGTCAAAATCAATATCAACAACGTGCAGAAGTACAGCGAAAAAATTTAGGGTTGCCTTTGTTTCCTACCACGTCAATTGGTTCATTTCCACAAACAAAAGAAATTCGACTGGTTCGTCAAGATTACAAGACCGGAAAGCTAGACTATGAAACCTACGTTGCCAAAATAAAACAAGAAATTGCAGATGTGATTCGTATTCAGGAAGAATTGGACATCGATGTATTAGTACATGGTGAAGCAGAAAGAAATGATATGGTGGAATATTTCGGCGAGTTATTAAATGGTTTTGCGTTTACTCAAAATGGTTGGGTACAAAGCTATGGCTCACGATGTGTGAAACCGCCGATTATTTATGGCGATGTGTCACGTTCCGAACCAATGACTGTTGCGTGGTCGGCGTATGCGCAGTCATTAACTAAACGTCCAGTCAAAGGGATGTTGACAGGACCTGTGACCATTCTTGCCTGGTCATTTGTACGTGATGATCAACCAAACGGAACAACAGGCTTACAAATTGCATTAGCACTTCGCGATGAAGTGTGCGATTTAGAGAGGGCAGGGATCCGAGTCATTCAAATTGATGAACCGGCATTCCGTGAAACACTGCCTTTACGAAAGTCCGATTGGCAAACGTATTTAGATTGGGCCGTGTTTAGTTTTCGCGTTGCGTCTAGCGGTGTGCAAGACAAAACCCAAATTCACACTCACATGTGCTATTCGGAATTTAACGAAGTCATTAAATACATTGCTGATTTAGATGCGGATGTCATCACTATTGAAAGTTCGCGGTCAGAGATGGAATTATTAAAAGCATTTGAAGATTTTGATTATCCCAATGAAATTGGGCCTGGAATTTATGATATTCACTCACCGCGTGTACCAACTGAAACCGAAATGGTGCAGCAATTAGAAAAAGCAAGACAGTATATTCCTGCAGAGCGTCTATGGGTTAATCCTGATTGCGGCTTAAAAACGCGTGGATGGACTGAAGTTAAATATGCTCTGAATAATATGGTGACGGCTGCAAAACGATTGCGTGAGAAATATAAAGTCGCTGCAAAGGAAGAAAGTTATGAGGCATAGAAAGGATTTCTCGATTAGTTTTGAAATTTTTCCAGCAAACACATTGGCAGGGTTTCGCAAACTAAGTGAAATTTGTAAAAACTTAAATAATTTACGTCCCAACTTTATTTCAGTTACGTTTGGTGCCGCAGGAGCGGCACAAACGAAAACCATCCGAACAGTGCGGCAGTTAAAATATCTTCATATTCCAACTGCTCCACATATTTCGTGTGTGAATATGACAACATCACGTTTAGTAGAAATATTAAATTTCTATCAGCAATCAGGCATAAAACGCCTGGTTGTTATACGCGGTGATCATCCAACGGGTGAATCTTCAACGACACCTGAATTTTTATATGCTTATGATTTGATACAAGCGATACGCAAGCATAGCGGCGATCATTTTCATATTGAAATTGCTGCTTATCCAGAGTTTCATCCTCAATCGTTTTCATGCGATGAAGATTTATTGCATTTCAAGCGTAAAGTAGAAGCGGGCGCATCGAGTGCTATTACTCAATTTTTTTTTAATAGTGATGCTTATTCACGTTTTCGTGATGCGTGTTATAAACAGGGCATTACTATTCCAATCATACCGGGAATTATGCCAATTAATGATTATCAACGCTTGTTAAGAATTTCAAAATCATGCGGCGCTGAAATTCCACTGTGGCTGAATAAACGATTGGAAAGTTTGTCAAATGACGCCCATTCATTACAGTTATTTGGCACTGAAGTCATTTTGGATTTGTGTAAAAAATTGATTTCAGAAGGTGCGGAAGGATTGCATTTCTATACGCTCAATCAACTTAATCCTGCGGAGCATATCTATAAGACTTTATTTATGGAGTCAACTCAGGCAGAATTGTTGAATTTCCCTGTCTTTGTGTAATAAATTAGAGGGCCTATAATAATGAAGCTAATCCTAAGATTTATACTCTGTTTATGCATTTCAATCTCGTCCGTTTTCGCTGCTGTTCCAGTATTACCCGCATTTAGAACAGACATTGAAGTTATCGCTTATCCTTCCACCAGTCCAGAGGCCGTCGCGGGAGATAAACAAATTGTCCAAGCAATTAAACAGATGCAAAATGCAGGTTTTTCAGATCGAGTAAATAACTTATTCTTGGCGTATAAAAATAAAGATATCGCATGGAATACCGCTCAAACACTATTAAAGAAAATACAGAATGGCCAAATTAATAGTAAGAATATTTCAACCTATATATCTTCGCAATCCAAAAATGAAATCACACCGCTTATTGACAAAATTCGTGGTTATAAAGATTTAGTTGATCTTTCAGCAAAACCCAAAGGCGTTTTTCCTGATCGAATGCTGATTAAACAGAAATTCAATCAAGATCAAATCACCATAAAAGTGATTAGTTTTATTTATCCTCATGCTGAGGATAATGGTCTTCATAAAACGCCTGCAAGTTATTTGTCGCTCGTTTTATCTGCTGAACCACCGTATAAGAAATGGTTGTTATCGAAAATGTACATAACGCCGATAAAGTAAAGAGAGCGGGGATTGCTTGATCTACTTCATTCTCATATTCTCAGGACCGTTTGTTTGATCGTTTGCATCCTTCATATTGTTTTGCTCCCCATCTCGATTGCTAGAAAATAAAGAACAGCATAGAAGAGAAAAAAATGACGGCGATTTTTTAGGTTGGTACTGAGTATATGTCATTTTTGGTGCAGCATCAGGTGCTTCTATACGAGATATTGATTCGTATCGCTGATTATAGTTTGATGAAACAGAACTCCTAGAATCCTCACGAGATAATGAGTCTAACTCTACATTTGGTTCGTCAAGTGCATCTACAGCCTGTGCACCGCTAGCTAGGATAGTCACATCTGCAGCATCATCAAAACTTTTATAACTAGAAGGGTCTAAGTTTTTTTTGTTACCGGATTTCATAAATACACCTCGTTTTTTGTTAAATCACAGTCAAAATAACCTTAAATGTGACTGAAGAGAAGAGAAGGCAAGACGATGTAATCAACATGTAATCAAATCTGGTTTGAAAGTAATATTGATTAATGATTGATTATTGTATACCATATAGATCAAGAAACATACAACAAAACGCCCCTCAGGTACCAAAAAGTGCATAGATTATCAAGACCAAAAACCTTTCAAGATGTGGTGTATGAAGCTCAATTAGGTGATATTAATCAACAATTTAACCTAGGAGCATTCTACGAATCAAATGCAATTCATGCTTAAGCCATCATGTGGTTCCATAGTGCCGCTGTTAACGGTCATCCGATGGCGTGTGTAAAAATGGCTAACTATCATAAAGAAGGGGTTTATTTAGTAAGAAATCCTCATTTGATGATTGCCTGGTTCAGCCGAGCATATGAATGTGGATATACACTATATCCTCAAGCTACTATTACCGATTTTTTTAATCCATTTTTGTGAAGATCCGCGCTACAATCCCGGAAAAATACGTTTTAGCAATGCGGCAATTCAAACATTATATTCAGGAAGTTGTGCCGGATTAACAGCACGATTTTTAGCGGGCGCTTTTATTGAAAAAAATAGAAAAAAACAACATCATGCAGTATCAGAGAGTAAATCTATTATAGATGATTTAACACAATTTCATCTTGAACTTAAAACCATTGTAAGTTGGGATGGAAGACGAGCATTAACTGCACTCGAACAAAAGCATTTTTTTTTCCTTTCTTTATACCATGTCTGGTTATCAACAAAAATTTTATATTGAAAATTTAAATGAATATCAACTTGACCGTTTAGTTTTTTTAGATAATGAAGACAAATCATTTAAGCGAGAATTGGGTTGTACATTGTGCGTAACGCAAGATCAATTTGCAAAAAAATTAGAGGCACTTCGACAACCAAACAGAATGATCGTCATCGGTGTGCCTGCACATATGATGGGTGTATTCGAGACCTATTTTTTCGGCCCAAATAATTATAGACAAGATAAACAATATGGATCATCAAGTGAAATAGCAGAAGATATCTTTCAAGAAATCAGAGAAATTCCTAACTATCCTGTTAATCAACCTATTACTATTTCTGTTGATATCTATGCACATCAAATGGAAACGATTGCTGCAAAATATCCATCATACCCTGAGTTGTTAAAGGGTTCTGCTTCAGGTGCACAAGTGGATCCTCTATATCAATGCACCGCATTACATACGGCTGCAAAACACGGTCATACTGCAAGCGTGAAATATTTTCTTGAACAAAAAGAGTGTGATCTCAATGCTAAAAATATTCAAGGATTCACAGCATTACACTGCGCAGTACAAAACAATCACATTGAATGTGCTAAACTTATTCTCGCTGACAACAGATGTGAGATGAATTCTTTTAATAATTTACGAATGACACCACTACAGGCTGCTGCCAGATGTGGACACATTGAAAGTGTGAAACTTTTGCTTGCAGAAGAAAAATGTAATATTTATATGGTAAGTGGTGAATTTACAGCAGTTCATTTTGCCTGTTTCGGTGATCATTTAGACATTGCAAGATTGCTATTAGCGAATGGTTTAGAGCTCAGTCTACCATTAGCAATGGTATATGATGAAAATAATCCTTATGCTGAAACACTTTTGAAAAATATTTCACAATTAGCAAACG
>Ga0207068_1140_pt1 | contig 20485 bp, 16 predicted proteins | sample Alteio_BWMinCont_23_FD_153475 | JGI IMG/M metagenome (GOLD analysis project Ga0207068, IMG submission 153475) | Enriched cells from forest soil in Barre Woods Harvard Forest LTER site, Petersham, Massachusetts, United States -... | ecosystem: Environmental > Terrestrial > Soil > Temperate forest >... | reverse complement strand
ATTGCCGCTTGATGAATTAATCAAACGTTTGAAGGAACAGGCATCCACGCTGCATCAGGCACTTCCCTTTTTACGATGCAACAGTGTTGTTAACTTTAATCTCGGCATCAATCGCACGTCGCTCCTCAAGGCACATTGGGTCTATTATCCTGAATTGGAATATCCTTTTTATCGGCTCGGATTCCCCTCTCAATTAACACCATCAATGGCACCGGTCAATCACAGTTCACTTGCTGGTGAATGTGCTTTCTTAGGAAGAGATCAACGCTTCATCAATCATAAAGTACAAGACGCTCTATCCGCCACAAAAAAACTATTTAATATCATCGATGAGGAAATCGTAACGCAAGCGCTTATCACCATTCCCCATGCGTATGTCATTTTCGACCGCTGGCGAGACCTGCATCTCAACGCCATTCTCAATACACTGCAGGATAATCACATTCATAGTATAGGACGGTACGGCGCATGGAAATATGCAAGCATGCAAGATGCCCTCATTGATGGAAAAACTACCGCAGCCTTATTGACCACACGTTCTCATACCTCATAAGGAACAATCATGAAAACAATGCAACATCTTTATCGCGGTAAAAAAATTCTTATCACGGGAGGTGCAGGATTTATTGGATCACATCTTGCAGAACAGTGCCATCAGTTAGAAGCAGACGTTACTATCCTTGATAATTTCGCTACCGGCACGTACGATAACATTATATCAATCGCATCATCAATAAAATGTATTGAGGGGGATATTACCCATCTCGAGACATGTATACAGGCTGCTCAAGAACAAGATATCATTTTTCATCTTGCTGCATACACTTCTGTTGCAGGATCAATCGAAAATCCCCATACCTGTTCACGCACCAATGTCATGGGAACACTCAATATTCTGGAAGCTGCACGAATTGCTTCTACCAAGAAATTTATCTTTGCCTCTTCTGCTGCGGTATATGGAAACCACGAAGGTGTATGTCATGAAACAACCCCTTGTGCCCCGCTATCACCGTATGGTTATTCAAAACATCTCGGCGAATTATTGTGCCAGCAATTTGCAAAAATATCTGCTATAAACATCGTTTGTTTGCGATATTTTAATGTTTATGGCCCACGACAACGAGGCGACCTTCCTCACGCCGGAGTACTTGCACATGCAGCATACTGCATGGAATATCAAAAACCATTTACTATCTATGGAGACGGAATGCAACAACGCGATTTTATCCACGTTGATGATGTTGTATCCGCAAATATGCTTTTTGGCGCATATCTATCTGCTCATGGTGCAGGTGAAGTGTACAATATCGCATCAGGAAATTCGGTTTCTCTCATGACCATGATCAGTAAACTGCGTACACGGTTTCCTTTATATCCCACTTCACATATCATCTTTGCACCATCACGCACAGGTGATATCCGCTATTCCGCAGCAGATTGCTCAAAATATCGAACATTCTTTAAGGCTATTACTGAGATCTCACACTAAAAATTTTTTATGTACAATCACGAATCGAACTGCTCTTTCTCTTGCTGCTCAGCAGATGCTAATCTTCTGGGCAAACTTAATGGTGATGGCACTCTGCTTGAAGAAGCGCTCGATTGACCACTGATCGTTTTTCTCCCGTACAATGGTCTTTGGAACTGCTTCGCTGACTCTACCAGCAGAAGCGCTCGCCGCTCCGTTGTTGGCGACAGCTTTGCTACACTCCCACGAAATTCTTGCAGTAAAAGAGCCGTCTCTTTGAGAAACGCTTCAAAATCCCTATTGAATTTACTCTGGTTTGTAACTACTGATTGACAGTTTTGTGGTAGTTCTTTCATTGAGCCCTCAAGAGCGCTTATTTGTCCTTGATTGTCAGCGACTTGCTTCAAAATAAGTTCAACTTTTGTTTGATGCGCTCCACATCGACTCATTATATCTTGAATTTGCGCTTCGGCTCGTTTTAACTCTTCATCCTGCTCTCTCAGTTGATCACTATGATCACTGAGGCGCCGCTGCTGCTCCGAGAGAACCTCAATTCTGGTCTTCAAAGCTACAATATCCTCATTAATCTTTTGAAGTTCTTCTTTTTGCCTTTGCGGATCTATTTGTTCTAATACATTGCCCATATTTTCAAAAGTACCCGCTATGTCTCGCGATAACATACAAAAACGGAAATCAACCCAGGCTCCTAAAATATCTTGCAGTGCGAGACAAGTCGATCCAACAAAACAGAGCCCTCCAACGCCATACATTATATAGCTCAATGGTTTTCCGAGAGTACACTGCCTCCCGGTACAATAATCGAGCATTGTGGGAAGTGTCGCTAAAAGACCTGAGCCGGCAACATACGGGACGCGCTGCTGAGCACAAAGCCACACTTTTTGCCAAAAAAGATCCCCGCATTCTTTCTCTTGCTGCTTTTTACGCAATATACTTAAAGAATTAAAAAATACATTTAAAACGCTATATTTTTGTTCAGCACCGCCATTTCGCGCGTGATCCGGGCTTGGCGTCCGCGATCGAGACACCGTAGTAACATCAGAAGACGATGATCTTCTCTGCGGTATTGTCCTTTGAGCAGCATTAATTACCGTGATACTTATACAACTTATTATCGCTACCATTACCATTCTATTCATCGTATAGCCCCCTAAAAACCCCGCCCTTTTTTTTATAATGCCCAGATCAAAGGATCAGCTGTCAACAACTGCACAAGATATCACACTCGACGATTACACTGCTTCGTGGTACAATAAGACCTAAACATTAATATTCTAAGAGAATTTTTATGGACGAGCGCCTTAAACAACTGATTCAACAATCCCCATTTCGCAATGCAGCTATTAATGCTCACATCAAGACTATTATTAAAAATCCCATCTGCGGTGATGTTATAGAATTGAGTGCGACTATTAATAATGAGATGGTGAGCGCGCTCAGTTTTTCAGGGCAGGGATGTTTACTCAGTCAAGCTGCCATGAACATCGTAGCGCATAAAGCAGTTAACACGTCTCTTGATGCTATATTATGCATTACCCCTGAACAGGTTTTTGAAGATCTTGCACTCACGGTAGGACCTAACAGACGACAATGTATCACGATCGCCCTCCAGAGCATTACCGATCTTGTCATACGCTATCGGAATGACCGTGCTGAGCAAAATTAAAGTACTGGCAGCGCTTCAAAATAAAGCTTCTCATGCCAAAAATAATAACGATGCGCATTACCAAACAATTCGCCGCTTATGGCAAGCGATAACCTCAAATAACCAGCTCTATCAAGAGATATGTCGGGTAGCACATGCTGAAATGATCGCTATGCCTGAATCTCTCGAATTGATTCCTATCCCATCAACTTCATTTTTTCCTTATACCGTCGCGGCTGTTGATGGCTCTCAGATTTTTCCTGATCCGCATACGGGAATACACAGTTATCTGCTTAATATCGGCACCTGCATGCTTTCCTATCGGGAAAAGCATAGTACTGCCGAATTCTCATCAGAGCCTTCCTGCCATGAACCTGATGGCTATCTTGTGGAAGAAGATATCGCGCTCCAACGAACATTGTTGGAACTTCGCACAGCAACCGACCTTCTCCAGCAACATTCTCCCACGCTGCTTTTGGTTGACGGCCCGCTCATGCCGTTTCAAAAAAATGTTGAACCTTCAATACACAAAAAGCTGTTTCATCAATGGCGTGAAAATAGTTTCAACCTTGCGGGGTACATCAGTCTCCCCCAAGGTCGCATGGTATCAAACATGATGAATATTGCAGCGCGTATTCTGGGAAAATCATATAACAGTCATTTCAGCGACAGTACCATACTGTCTCTTATTCTGCCACCTTATCATCGGACACCGCTCTGGCAGTCTTCCCAGCGCACATCACGGGTATCTTCTTTTTTCTATCATACCGGCTCCGAAATTGCACGAATCGAAATTCCTACCTACCTAACGCAGCAATCTTCAATAGAACAGATCATGCGTGTCATACATCATCAAATTTTATTAGGCTATGGTTATCCGATTGCTCTGGCAGAAGCGCATGTACAAGCAACTGTTTCAATGCATGATCAGCAATGGTTTTGCACCGTGCTCGCCCAGTATGACACCCACTCTTCTGTCCGCTCTTACAAACAGCTCAGAAAACAGCGCATTCCCTTATAGCGTTTAGCCAAGAAATTTTTTGAAAAAACCAACAATACCATGATCTTGTTCAGGCGTTTCTTCTCCCAATGAGGTAGCATATGCCTTAAGATGTTCTTTTGATTCAGCAGAAAGTTGTTTTGGAACACTACACTGCGTCACTACAACAAAATCTCCCCGGGAAGAACTGCGCAATTTAGGAAACCCTTTTCCTGAAACACGAATCCGCTCTCCCACTGGGCATCCTTTAGGAACTTTAATCGTTTCCCGTGAATCATCAATTAAGGTTACCTCAACATGACAGCCAAAGACCAATTGCGGATAGCTTAACACCAGCTGTGCAACCAGATCATCGCCAACACGCTGGAACCGTTTATCGGGAGCAATAGAAATTCTCAAAATAAGGTCGCCTGTTTCTCCACCGAACGTACCGGCGTCACCTTTCTGAGCAAGTCGTAATTCACTTCCTTCATAGACGCCAGGCGGAAGCGTAAACGTCGTTGTATCATACGTTTGTACACGCGAGCGTCCTTTACAGGTTGGGCACGGCGATTTTACCATAAACCCTTCACCATCACAGGCATCGCACTGCTGAGCAAACGTAAAGAATCCTTGATTATAAGCGATTTGACCAGAACCCTTACACTTGGTACAGGTTGTATATGACGTTCCTTTTTGTGTGCCCTTTCCTTCACAGGTGGCACAGGATACATAGCGATATATTTGAATCTGCTTCGTTGCACCGGTATAGGATTCTTTTAGGGTAATGGTTAACTGCTGTTGCAAATCACTGCCCCGTCGCGGAACAGGACCGGTTGCCTTTTTACGGCGTTTCGTCCCTGAACTACCTTCTCCAAACATCTGACTAAAAATGTCGAAGATATCATCCATATTCATATTCGTATGGTGATCGCCACCCATACCAGTAGCTGCATGACCGTATTGGTCATATGCACGCCGTTTTTCTGTATCAGAAAGCACCTCATACGCGCCAGCAGCCTCCTTGAATTTCTCCTCAGCCTCTTTATTCCCCGGATTACGATCAGGGTGGTACTGTAAAGCCAATTTTCGGTAAGCAGCTTTAATTTCAGCAACCGTTGCTGTACGAGGAACACCTAAAATTTCATAAAAATCGCGCTGCGCCATAACTATACATGAACCCACAATAAGATATGCTCTATTTTATCGTAGTATATCACTGAAATTCAAAGCTTTAAAGAGCGCTTTTATGCTATGCCAAGGCAACCCATGAAACAATCTAGAGAAACTTGATCGGTAACGAATCACGACATTCGTAGATACTGTTTGCTAACGGTTTTCGACCGGACGGAATTTCTCGCTCCTGCAGTTTTGGTGAAAGTGATGACTTATCACCCCGTTTTCCTACAGCAAACATCGCTTCAACCGTATAGATTTCAGGAATAGCAAGTTCACGGCGTACCGCATCATAATCAAAACCTTCCATCCCATGCGCAACGATACCCATGCTTGCAGCCTGTAACGACATATTTTGACAGGCTGCTCCCGTATCAAAGCTGTGCGTTCGACTCGGTTTACCATTTACATCAAAAAATGTTTGAGATATCACCACAATAAGAATTTGTGCGTGTTGTGCCCACTCACGGTTTGCAGGAACTAAAAAATTAAGAAACGTTTGCCACATGACGCCCTCCCGCCGTGCATAAACAAAGCGCCACGGTTGATTATTGTAACAATTCTGCGCCCACCGTGCCGCATCAAATATCGTCATCAACTCATCTTCAGTCACCGGTTCCTGCGAAAACGCACGCGAAGACCACCGCTTTAAAAAAATATCCTGAATGGGATAATCACTGACACGAGACATAACTCACCTCTTAATAATCCATCGCACCTATTATTGTTGAGACTACTACCCGTTCCGTTGCAAATTTACAGAACTTTTACCGTAAGCGTGTACCGTTCGCCACACCCTCACCCATAGGGCGAACAATGCGGAGCTTTTTATGCGCATCTTCAGCAAAGAGCACCATACCCTCCGACGCGATGCCCAGCATTGCGCGCGGTGCTAAGTTTGCTACCACAATAACCTGCTGTTGCAATAATTCTCCCGGCGCAAAATGCAGGCGAACACCAGAGCAGATTGTTCGTATGCCATACGAGCCCAGATTAATCGTGAGCTTGTACAATTTATCGGACTTAGGAATAATCTCAACCGCCTCAATTGTGCCGATCACCAGTTCAACTTTTGCAAATTCATCAATCGAAATGTGAGCAGGCGCTTTTTTTGTTTCTGCATGAACCACAGATTTTACATCGCGTGATGTATCCATTTTTCCCGACTCTTCAGCAATAAATTTGGGAAATAAAGCAGCTCCCTTGGTAAAAGCAAAACGGCGTCCCGCTCCGCGTGGGAACCGTTGATATGAAACTATATCACGCTGCACTGTATGAAAATCGATACCAAAAGAACCAAATAGTTGCTCCATTTTTGATGGCATTACCGGCCATATCAAAATGCCCAAAACAGAAAGACCATGCGTTGCCGCTGCCAGGATGCGCTCAAATACTCCCATCTCATTCGGTGTTAATTTCCAGGGTTGTTGCGCATGAAAATAGGCATTCAGCAATGCTATACCATGCCAAATATGAGCATACGCGCGATGGAATAGGTACTGCTCCATATCTGCTTTGTAGGCAACAACAACCTGATGAAGCTGCTCCCACAGCGTATCTTCAACCGCCGTCCATGTTTCAGGAACGGTAACATGCGTCACTGTTCTTGTATGAGCAAGCGCCACAATGCGCTGGACGAGATTGCCAATATCATCAGCCAAATCAGCATTATTGCGCGTTTCAAGATCTTCAATTGAAAAGGGTGCATCGTGCGTCACTGCAATATGACGTGTCAAATAATACCGAATAACATCCGGCGAGTAGCGATCTGCAAGCTGCATCGGGTCAACAACATTGCCCAACGATTTTGACATCTTTTCACCACCGATTTTAATCCATCCGTGTACTAAAAGTTTCTGCGGCGCTGCAAGTCCTGCTGCATGTAAAAATGCTGGCCAATATACCGCATGAAAGCGAATAATATCTTTTCCTAATACTTGCAATTGTGCGGGCCACCACTGCTCAACATCATTCGTACGCTTTGGATCACCATAGCCAATTGCTGAAAGATAGTTCATCAAAGCATCAGCCCAAACATATACCACATGCTCATCATCACCGGGGAAAGGAATTCCCCACGATACTGCTGAACGCTGACGAGAAATAGCAAGATCTTTCAAACCGCCCTCAACAAATGAAATAACTTCCTGCAACCGTTCACGGGGTGTAATAAAATGGGGATGCTCACGGTAAAAAGACAACAGATAATCGGCGTACGAAGAAAGTCTAAAAAAATAACACGGTTCTTTGACGAGGACTGTTTCACGATTACATGAAGGACAGTGCGGTGCTTTCCCCTCAGTGTCGGTTACAAATGTTTCACACGGTGTACAATAATACCCTTCATAAAAATCACGATAAATATCGCCCTTTTTGCGAACGGCATCAATCCATGCATAGACACCTTGCACATGTGCACGATCGGTTGTTCGGATAAAATGCGTTGGATGAATTCCATAGCGCTTCCATGTTGCTTGAAAATCACCAATAAATCCATCAACAAATGTTTGCGGTTCCAATCCAGCTGCTTGAGCTGCTTGCGCAACTTTCTGACCATGTTCATCGGTACCGGTCAGTAAAAATGTTGATTCTCCCTTAACCAGGTGCCATCGCGCTGCAACATCAGCAAGCACGGTTGAATACAGCGACCCTAAATGCGGTCGTGCTGTAACATAATAAATCGGTGTCGTTACATAAAATGTTCGTTGATCTGACATATAAGCCTTTCGCTCAGCATACGCTTACTTTGTATGTAGCATAAAGCTTTCACCGCAGAAAATACATGTTTTTTGTTCGAGCAAGAGCAGTAAATGATTACACAGAATGTTGAGATACAGTGGCTGAAGAACCCGGTACCGCAGGACGGTTTTTACTCTCGCCAGCACTATCACTGCGATTTTTCTTATTAATGATATCGCTTGAACGGTTTGCATCCTTCATTAATCCAAAAAACCCTCGCCCTACAGCAACACCACCAAGCGCTGCTCCAAACAGCAGTAATAGATGCCGCGTTTTACTATCATGAGGCTCATTTATTGCATAACCACTAATTCCAATCACCGGCAATCCGAGACACAATGCTCCATATGAAATCAACCATTCTTTTTCATTTCGGCCAATGTAAATATTATTCACGCTCTTCACAGAAACCGTACGTGCTGAAAGATGCGGCACTTCAGCCGAGCCCGCACCGCTCAATAGCGGACTCATTACTATGAACAGCGTCACTAAAAAACTATGATTATTAATATTTTCCATTTGGACCAATCTATTAAAATTTCTTGCGTGTGTAACATTAATATTACACGATGCAATACACTACGTCCAATAAAAAATCCCCTCGTGTATTAATCGAGGAGATTTTTTATTAACACAGACTGACTCCAGCCCAACAACTATGGGCATCAAAATCCTAAGCAACCTGCCCCTGCGCATTGAGCAGTTCGAGTGCTTTTTCAATGATACTCAACCGGCTATTGAAAGCCTCGACGAATTGTTCCAATTCAGCTAAGCGATCATGCGCTACTTGTACCATATGGAGCAGTGAAGCAATTGTTTCAACGATTGAAAAATTTTTCTCATCATTAACACAATCATTCAACATACTGTCTCTGCGCGGCATAGCATTCAGTTTTGCGTGTAACCAATCATGGGCAATCTGCAATTTTTTGAGCTGTTCTTCAGAACACCATCGATCAGCAATCAATTGCTGAATAACAACCAGCATACGCTCACACAGCGCTGATGAAGGCTCGCCGTTCACCTGTTTCATTTCTTCGAGTATCGCTTCGCGCTGAACAGAATCATGATGTAACATCACGCAACTCGACAATAGAGAACGTACCACTTCAGTTCGTTCGCGCCCGTATAGAGGAATACTCAATCCTATCATGGTGCATACTAATATGCTGCTTACCTGTTTCAATCTCATGGTATCCTTTTTTTCTCTCTCTATCTATATGAAGAGCCCGGTCTCCCAGGCTCTTCATGTCACTACTTATTTTGTAAAGATTGTCATTAAAAGGTCACAACAATGCCCAAGTAAATATCGGTATCGCGTGCAATATTTTTTCCTGCAACCACCTGGCTAAAACCACCATAAAGATTACAGCAATCGCCCGCATAAAACAGCTCTGAACGAATAATATGGCCCACTCGGCTCGTATTGGCTTGCAAAATAGATGAATCAAGTGTTTGTAATGTTCCGTTGAAATCTGGTGCTTGTTGCGAACAGAATCGAACTTTATCATGTTGTTTCACATACGCTTGATAAGCAATATTCCATCCGAATGATTGATTCCATGGATGTACAAAGGTTAAATCAATATCACCAAAGAAGTAGCCCCACGATACATTTCCTGCGGTAGCAGGTCCTATATTCTGGATTGTTGCTCCCGTAAATGATGCCGGCAACCATTCAGTACGTTTTAAAACAATTGAGTAGGTTAAATCAGCTTTTAATAACATCCAGTCCCAATAATCACACCCGAGTACTAATCCCGGACGAAGTTCATAGTGACCATTGTTGCCCAGTGGAGCAAGAATTGGACTTAAAACATCTTGCGCACTTAAACGCTTACCGGTTGGGAAGCGTACCCCAAACTGCAATTCAGCCCAGCCGTAATCACAATTTTGATAGTTAATATACCATTCAAGATCAAGATCACCGAGTCCTTTATGCCTGCCATTACAAAAATCAAGCCCTGTTGTTGCAAAAAATGCAACGACGCTCGGTTGAATATTATTAATTGCGAGATTAATAGCATCTTGAACCGTTACTGCTCCGGGTAAAATAATGCCACTATCTGCACCTTGCGTTGCATCACCTTGCACATTCGGAACAACCCACAATGTTGCCTGCGTGGTTGGCGCTCCTCCAAGAGGAGTATAATTAATATCAGAGGCAAAGCGACCACGCTGCAAGTTTGTCAATCCTGTTCCATTAGCAGCAACAACCGGTGCACTATTTTGTGGTGTGTCAGCCCACCTTACTGATTCAGGAACAGAGCCATTAACTGATTCGATAACCGCAAGTTCCGGCTGAAAATCATTCGGAGCTGAGGTAGATGGCAAACCAGTTGTTGCATCTTGATCTGCTATAGTAATTTTATTTGATTGCGCTGGATTTGCGTATTGTACCATGGGTATAGGATTTCCATTATGATCAACACCCACTAGCTGTAACCCTGTTAAAAAGTCTAACCGCGCGGTCCATGCTGTATTGGAAGCCACTGTTGGCACACCTAATTGATTAGTATCAATCTCTTCTTGCCGCTGCCGATAAAAGTCAGCAACTACAATCCCGCCACTGTTCGATCCGCTGCCACTCGCTCCTAGATTAGCATCACATTGTTCTTCAGCCTTAATTTCACGGTATGGCAAAGCGAGACGAATTCCTGTATGGAAACGATCCTCACATCCAAATCGAATCTCTCCGACAAAGCCCCAGAAAACACCACGATCGGTAAAGTCAAAATTGGGGCTTAATAGCGAAACATTCACAAAGGGATTACCAGGAACAACCGCGGTACTGTTGGCAAATGACTGCGCCAACGTAAATGTTGACGATCCAAATACAAGCTGTGCCAGACTGATTCTATTTTCATCACCACATGACGCACGCGTAATGCAAGGATTGCAATTATTATTTCCCGGACCATATGCATCAATCGAATTGCGATAATAACCAGCGCCCCACATCTGTACTTCTATTCCTAAACTATTCTCGATAGGATTGTCTCGATCAACAGGATAGTGGTTATAACCTATGTAACCCGTATATAAGGATAATGGAATATGTCCCGCGTCACGCGCTTGGAGTAAGAAGACCTGCATACACGCAAGTGCTCCTATAATTATTTTGTTATTTTGTCTCATGTGTATCATGTTTCAACACTCCTCATTGCTTCATCCAATTCAGGGCGCCCGTTACCGAGCGCCCTTCACTATTTTTCTAACTCAATATCGACAATTGGGCAGCTGGTGGATATCCACTAATCACTGCTCCAGCTGTTCCAATCACAAGCGCCTGCTGAGAGCCAACATCAATACCACCTGAGAGAAACCGTGTTGCATTTTGACGCCATATCTCAATCGCGTTTGTTGTTGGATTTTGATATACAAATCCTATCACGTCACGACCAAGCTCAGATGGTGCAACAGTAACCATTTTTCTTGATTGCATATGGTATTCAAGCATCGCGAGATATAAAAATACTTGTAATGGCGTTCCCGTCACCGTTACGGGATTTCCCGCTGCGCCGGATGTTTTGCTCGCATCAAGCAATATTGTTTGTGAAGACAAGATGTTGGCACCATATGTTACCGGCTGACCAAGATTATCGGTTGCTGAAAACAATGTCGCTGGGTTGACAACCAATGGCACAGGGCTTGTTGGTGATACGAGAGGAATTGTCGCGTTCCCGACAACAACCGGATTAAATAGTCCCGTATTGGTCGTGGTAACCACGATGATATTACCACCACCCAAAATCTCGCCATTATTTCTATCAAACTGCACGCTAAATACCGGATCAGGGCCCAACGCGATTAATCCAGCAAGGTTACTTGTTCCCGGGAATATTGTTTGGCTTGCCAGGGTACCTTGGGTATCTACAATATTCACCGCAGCAACATTGTATGTTTTACCGACAAGTCTGCTATTCATGACGACGCCCGGTTGATTAAATCCAACACCCATACCAAGACCCAAGAATCCTTGGCTATTAACTTGCACCAGTGCATCTTGTCCATCGATGATTAACGTGAAACTAACGGTTGTTCCTGCTTTTGCGGTGGAGTTACCCACTTGAAATACACCGCCATACGTTTCATTATCACCAATATTTAACTGACCACTATCAGCAACACGCCATGATTGCACTGATGTCTGTGTATTGTAAAGACAGGTGTCTGCTTCAACGCCAATATAGCCACCTCGTGGAACACTCATAATCGCACTCTCTTGAATGGTCACTTGACCACTACCCAAGAATCGAACACGGATTGGATCGGTACTTGCTAGTGTTGTACCCGCAGCAAGATCTTCATTAATGTATGGTTCAATAAAGAGTGATGAATTTCCGACGAAGTAGAGACTACCACCGCCTAATGCAACCGTCGCACCCGGTTCAAGCACTAAGCGCACTTGCCCAGCAAAGGTCAATCGCTGATTCAAATTGGTAAACTGCGTAAGATCCAAAATACCATCAGATTTTACGCGGATTTCTCGCGGAACATCAGAATCAAGCGTTAACTGCTGTAAGCCGGTAGCACCAAAATCAGGACCCCTAAGGAATGAACAGAGATTGTTAACCAATACATCTTCATTCAAGCGAACAGTACCATTACCATCTGCAAGGAGTGTTATCCCATTCACACCCAGTACAACTGATGCTTGTAATGAGTCGATACTACGTTGTGCGCTCCCAAGACCAACAATGCCATCGTTACGCACAATAATTGTTCCGACAGGAGCAATGCTTGGATCCATAACGCCATTGAAATACAATGCTTCATCAACAATGCCACCATCAACAATCAGTTGTGATGGATCACCGACGCGAGAGTTTTTCATCTGTATTTGATCAACACGACCTTGTACCGTTGGAAGCGGCGCAATATTTTGTGCAACCACAGGAGTTACTCCTGCAAGCACAGGACATGCTGCTGTGCTCGTAATGATATACGTGTAGGGAATATAGTTTCCTGAACCAGCACAGAACTTTTTGGTTGTATTTCGCCAATCGATCGTATAGTTAGCAATGTGCTGACCGGTAGGGACAACAACTACTTGCGTTGGATCGGAAAGATTCAGCTCCCATTGCGCAATACCCACTGTTGAAAGCGGAAGCACTTGATTACGCGGTAAGTTAACAATGCCATTGCCACTTTTCGTAATCATTGCACCATATGCAAAGAGAATATTTGGACCAACGGTAATGACGCCATTTTCATCGACAAATATGCCGCCCTCACCCGTGGACATGCTCATTCCCGGCTGGAAGAGGCGTCCACCTTGGGAGGTAACATTTAAATAGTTGCTAATAATATCTAAGGTTGGCGTTGTCGTTAAGGGGAATGACGGTGTTCCCGCGCTGAGATTGGTACCAATCGATATATTACTTTCATGAGCAAGATTAACGGTATGAACCGATGTTTGCCCCGTGATCGCTGCGCTACTTAATCCTTGCGTTACATATTGATTGTTCAATCCAGTAGTCCAATTCAACAGCTGCGTTGACGCGGTTCCTAATGTTGTTTGCATAAGATTCAGCTGAGAATTATGATAAATCACATGGGCACCATCTGATGCAAGCGCTCCAACATCAGTACCTAAAATGAGCTGACGCCCTGTTCCTTCATCCAGGCAGTAGCCATTGGTATAAAACACAAATGAGCTTGTATTGCCGGTATTTTGATTTGGAATAGCCTGATCAACATTAAGCGCTAAACTCGTATGTAATAAAAGATTGGAATTGAAATATTGGATTACGTTAACACCACCACATAATGGATTGATATTTGGTTGATTGAGTGATGTAATAAATTGTCGTTCTCCTGAAATAATACCCGGTTCTGATTGTGATGGCTGATTATTTGGATAAATACGTTTACCATTGCTTGTCACACCGGTAGAAGTATTTGTAACATCATAGAATGTCCACTTAATATTGGTAGTAAAGAGATTCAGAATATTATTAACCATCCACGATGCATTACCATACATGAAATAGTTACCATTGGTATCAGTTGCATACGTTCTCAGTGGAAATACATCTGATGTTCCGCTAATGAGCGCAGGACCGCCCGTTAGCGTAACGTTAAGTGACAGCAACTCAAGACCTGTGGTTGCTACAACACCGGTGACATTCAATGGACCTTCAACATCAAAAACAATGGCGCCTTCTCCTCGCGGATCAAGACTATTTTGAAGTGTTTTCAAGGTGAACGCATTTGGTGGTGATGGATCAAGAATGGTTGTGCCACAACAATTAACGGTCGATGCAAAAGCAAGCAACGATTCACCTTGTAAAGTTATCGATGCGGTACCTGCAAACGTTGTTGTTAGGTTACCATCAACAATGAACGCTCCGGGATTACGATCTTTGTACAGCTGCAGTAATGAGGTAATACAGCATGTATCAGTTCCACATGCAAGCGGTGTTGATGGAACAAAAGGACCATTAATACTGCCATCTAAGAAGAGCATGTATGATAAATTACCAATCGTCAGATTACCTTGAGCACCAAGGATAAATCCGGTACGAGCACCGGTATAAGTCGGGAAGTTTGTAGTACATGATCCATTTTGAATTAACAGTTGTCCATACGTTGACACGCTGTCCTGAACTTGGAATCCTGACCAACCGCCTGTTCCCGATTTGCTGTTAATTAAATCGACCGTTGCTAAAAGACCCGCCGGTGTTTGTAATTGAATCTGTGAAAAAGTAGGGTGACTTGCTGCTAGCGTTAATTCGCCATCGATAATAAATGCAGAGGATGAACCGGTTAACACCAATTCAATCGTTCCTGCGTCGGCAATCGCATTACTTGCATCAATTTGAACGGTTGCATGTTCTGTGGCGGTTCCTGATGAAACTGCTGTTGGCGCTAAGAAACTAAAGAGCGAATTATTTGCAATATTAATTGAAGCATCAACATTCGGTTGAGGGGCGCCCGCTGTATCACGTCGAATAATGACTAGCGGATTTGCTTGAGTAGCATTCATAATCACAAACATATCGGTGCCAACAAGCGCCGGATTGGTTGGATCTCCTGTTAATGTTATCGAGCTACCACCATCGATGTTAAAAATAAATTGACCGGTTCCATCACTGCTTTCGAGGGTGATCAAGAACGGCTGCGTTACCGTATTGTTGCTCGTTAAATTAAAGTCAGTAGTATTACTAATATTAAAAACAATCGTACTGCTATTGGTTGCCGCAAAGGCAAGATTGCCCGGATTTGCAATTGATTTAATTTGCGTTGGATTTCCTGCACTCGCCGTTACCGTATGTGTACCACCATCATTTGCAGTTACCAACACTTGCGTCGCGATCGTATTGTTTCCTGAAACAACAATATTTTGGTTGGTCACATTTGTTGTAATCAAAATACCATTCCAAAGAACAGCTCCTTGCATCGTGCTACCAAGAAGACATGCTCCTATGGCGGTGTACAGTATTTTTGACATCCATATTCGTCTCTTCATAGCACTATCCTTATCGAAATGATTCATGCCCACTCTCCATTTGATGAATCCCACTTAAATAACGGGATCAGATCTAGTGAGTTTCTTAACCAAAGTCAACAATTTAATGAAACTCATGATAAAAATAAAAAAAAGCATGCATACCAACATTTTTTGTTGGCATACGCGCTGTAAAAAGAAAAGAAACTAGGATTTGATATCAACCCACAGATCGTTCATGCGGTCTTCAGGCATGATGGGCTTGATGAAAACAAGATTACGAAATTCTTGTTCTGACATGGTCAACAGCTTCAACATTTCCGGATCTAATGTTTCTCGTGTGTCATCGGTTAGGAAGTCAGGCGTTGAGGGGAAATAGGTGAAAAGATCAAAATGACGCGCCATGATTTCGGCATCAAACATAAAGTTCATAAATTCATACACAAGATCATCATGATCTCCATGGATTGGAATCGCAAGGTTTTCAATAGTAACTAATCCACCTTCCTGTGGAATAAAAAATCCTAACTTTCCGGCAAACTGTTTTCTCCGACCAACATATGCTGATGATGAATAGGCAATAGGACTGTATTCAGAAATGAGGTAGTAATCTAAATTGGTTGATGTATACGCTTCAACCCATTGATGTTGCTGTTTCAAAAGGTTTTCAACCTGCTCCATCTGCTCTTCAGTAAGATCATCAACAGAACCGAAAAGATATTGTGCCGTTGATCGTACCATCTCCCGCAGATCATCGGTCATGACAACGCGGTATAAACCCTGCGGATTTTCAAATAACATTTTCCAACTCGAACGTAACGGATGCTGTTTGAAAAAATCCTTATCAAATGCAATACCGAAAACCTCCCACTCATAAGGAATAGAAAATGTATTTTCAGGATCATACTTCTGACGCAAAAGAAACGGATTGATACGCGACATAAATGCCATTTTTGATGCATCAAGCGGTTTCAGTAAACCCTCTGCTCGCAAAATACTGACTGCGTAGTCAGAAGGTGCAATTAAGTCGTATCCATATCCCTGAGATATTTTCAACTTTACCAATAACTCTTCATTGGTTGCATAAGAACTGAGCTGTACCTTAATACCGGTTTTTTCTTCAAATTCGCGGATTACACTTTTATCAAAAATATCGCCCCACACCAAAATACGTATCATGCGATCTGAAGATTGTTCAACTTCCTGGTGACGATTACCGAGAGTAACTATCAGCCACACAAGAACAATCCATACGCTGACAATGGCTATACGGGTTACTAACGAAATAATTGAATCACGATGCACCACGTTGTACCCTTTTATAACAATTTTGAACGTACATTGTAATAACAAAACAACATAACACAGATGCTGCTAATGATAAGCAGTAGTGTGGATAAAGCATTGACTACAGGAGAAATACCAATGCGGAGCATGGAATAAATATACATCGACAGTGTTTGCGCAGAGCTTCCTGCACAAAAATATGAAAGGATAAAATCATCAAATGATATGATAAATACCAGTAGCCCTGCTGCGTATAATGCAGGCCTTAATAAGGGCATAACAATGCGCATAAACGTTTGCCCTAACGTAGCCCCCAGATCCATAGAAACATCAATTAAATGAGGATCGATCGTCATATATTTTTGATAAACCACCGGAATAACATATCCCAATCCCAGAACTGTATGCGCAATGATCAAGGTTCTCATACCAAGCTCAACGTGAAGAAATGAAAACATGCTGAGCAATCCAACGGCAAGCACCACTTCAGGAACAACAAGATTTGCATAAAAAATACCCAAAATTCGCTGAACACGTACGCTTTTCATGAGAAAAAAAACAAGCATAACACCCATCAGCACACTTAAAAAAGTTGCCGACAGTGCAATAATACATGATGTTTTAAAAGCATCCCATAACTCGGTAGAAACCCACAACTCACGGTACCAATCAAGCGTAAAACTCGACCATGGCGCAGGAAAAGGATCTTTGTTGAAAGAAAAAACAACAAGGACAAACAGTGGTACATACAAAAAAAGATAGGTAAACACAACGAGCAAAAAGCTTGGCAAACGAGAAATCCAACTACTGCGCATAACTATTCCTTCTCATATCGCGATGGCACCAAGCGACCGATGATCAAATACAACATACCAATCACTATAACTAATACGAGCGAACTGATTAACGTAAAAGCAGACCCGGCTACTTCGGACTCTGCACCTAAAATAAGATGTTTAATAACTGAACCAACAAACATCGTACGATCCCCACCCATAAATTCAGGAATTGCAAATTCACCAAATGCAGGAATACAAACCAGCAGAAATCCAACACGAATTCCCGGCATCGTCAAAGGAAGCAAAACACGTGTTACTGTTTGCCACCAGGTAGCTCCAAGATCAAGCGAAGCTTCAAGCAACCGCTGATCAAAACGATCAAGCGCCGTATAGAGCGGCAAAATCATAAACGGAAGATAAAAATAAACCATCATAATAATAATGGCCCAATATGTATTGAGAATCATCAATGGACCTGATAAAATTCCCAACTTTTGCAATAAATAACTTAACAGACCTTGACGATCTAATACAAAAAACCATGCACAAATGTGTAACAAAAAATTAGTCCAAAACGGTAACATCACTAAGAAAAGCAGCAAATTGCGTAAACGATGTGTATGAAAAACCAAAAAGTATGCAAACGGATATCCTATCATTAAGCACATGCTTGCCGTGAGAAATGCCATTCCTAATGAGCGCACAATAATGCGAACATATACCGCCGAGAAAAATCCTTGAAATGCCGCATAGGGAGTATCTCCCGTAAAGCTTAATACAATAACACACAGCAGCGGCACATAAAAAAAGAGCGCTTGCCACACCAGGCTTAATGATCCAAGCGTAAAAGGAAGATATTTTTGTATCCAGTGGTTCTTCACAGCAATCAGCGCTCCAATATTACGACGTTTTCTTTTTGCCAATACAAGTAAACAATATCATCATAATCGATCACTTCTTGAGGAAAATGCTCTTCATTTTGCTCAAATACTTGTAGCGTCAGAGAACTGCTTACTACTACATTGTATTGTGTCGATCGCCCATAATAAACAATCGACTTGACAGATCCTTGCAGCATATTAGAAAACCCTTCAACGGGCGTCTTACTAATCTCAATTTTTTCAGGACGAATACTTAACAAGACATCCGCATGTTGCGCAAGGAGATATTTTTTGTCTTGTGGCACATCAACAAAGAATGATCCGAGTGATGCAACATCAATAACAGAGGCTCCCTCTCGCTCGGTAAGTTTACCTTTTATCATATTAGTGGTACCAACAAACTGCGCAACAAAAGCACTTTTTGGAAACTCATAAATCTCTTTAGGTGTACCAATCTGTTCGATCTGACCATCATAATTCATAATCGCCATTTGATCGGCAACGGTCAACGCTTCAAATTGATCATGAGTCACGTATAAAAAGGTCGTTTTTAATGATTCTTGCAATTCAATGAGCTCGATCAACATTTTCTCACGCAATTTAACATCGAGTGCCGCAAGTGGCTCATCGAGTAGGAGCACCTCTGGCTCGTTAATAATTGCCCGAGCCAACGCAACACGCTGCTGTTGACCACCTGACAACTGATCGATTCCTTTTGACGCATGACGTTCAAGCCCAACAGTTGCCAAAATTTTCATCACTTTTTCAGCGATCACGTCTTGTGGTATCTTTTTCAAATGCTGACTGTAAGCAACATTATCAAAAACTGACAAGTGCGGAAAGAGGGCATAATTTTGGAATACCGTATCAATTTTACGCTCATTAATAGGCATCGTCGTAATATCTTGGTCACCGAGCAAGATCTCGCCATCATCAACCGATTCGAACCCGCCGATCAATCGAAGCAGCGTAGTCTTACCACAGCCGCTTGGCCCCAACAACACGAAAAATTTTCCTGCTGGGATAACTAAATTTAACTTTTCAAGTACAGCTTCACCACCTAATGATTTGCTGACATTTTTAATATGGATACTTTTCATACAAACCACTTATAACGAGCAACATACATCGGTATTATCACATCTGATATAGTACAAGGCACAACAACAGCAATCACCAGAAAACAAAATAATATTCCCATCACACCTTGCCACTTATCAAATCCATACGAAGCAATATAACATGAAGCAGCTAAAGCGCTAATTAAAATATGAATAAAATGTGCATGTAATGAAATAGTGCGAAGGCCATGAACATGATGCCGCGCTATCATGAATCCGGTAATTAAACCCATCAGCATAAACGGTAAGACATTCATTGTATCATCCCAAGAAAAAAAGCAAATATGCAAGGGAACCCGTATTCCTAAAATATGAGCCGCCAATGCAGGAAGCGCTACGTCAGAAAGCGTACAAAAGACCGCGGGCGATAATGCCGAAACAACGAAGCACCTCCATAGACTGGAAGAAAAGCGGAGGAAAGTGACAACGGTACCAACCGTAGCGAATAAAATATGTACATAATGAAATGAATGAAACAGAAGATGATACGCACCGGACAATTTTGCCATATTGGTACAACCAGCGCCGAAAAACTTCAAAATACTGAGCGCCAAGAACCCTATAGCAACAGAAAATGTTGCATAGGGAAAATGGCACAGCAACTCCTGCCACAATGAGTGTTCATGCTCAATATGAGCATGTATTTTATCATCAACCATAAAACCTTACCACAATCTAAAAAACCATTCCCTGTAAACCACTATAATTTTTTTTTATGCGCATGGCAAAATTTTTCTAAAATGCCTGCCCTAATGTCACAAACCATGCATAGCTGCGATCACACAAGGAGTCCCCTGAGGCATCATAAGCGCGTGGCCCTATTTTCCATCCAATATCAAAACGAACCGGTCCAATTGCAGTATTAACACGCACACCACATCCTATAGCTTGAGAGATCCCATTCCCCTTAACAATATCTTTTAACCCTCCTGTAGACAA
>Ga0207068_1139_pt1 | contig 20495 bp, 8 predicted proteins | sample Alteio_BWMinCont_23_FD_153475 | JGI IMG/M metagenome (GOLD analysis project Ga0207068, IMG submission 153475) | Enriched cells from forest soil in Barre Woods Harvard Forest LTER site, Petersham, Massachusetts, United States -... | ecosystem: Environmental > Terrestrial > Soil > Temperate forest >... | reverse complement strand
CTTCCAACAAAAATTTATCCAAACAGCCCGACTTTAGTACATCAATCTGCTAAACCAGGAGAGCCGAAAAGACATGCCTGGTACGTAAATGGCGTATTTGTAAGCGATTCAATCGTGTTGCTAACCAATCAATTTGTTTTAGGCCATAATACTGTTAAACTCGTAACGTACACTTGTTTTAGCAAAGATTCAGCTACAGATACCTTATATGTTACGTCACCTACTGCTGTTCCTGGTACAGATTTTATAGCAAATTTAAATTTGATCCATACCGGGGATATAGTATCATTTCAAGATTTAAGTACCAATGGGCCAACTAAATGGGTTTGGACTATAACCCCTGATTCGGTATTTTCAGGGGGATTAAAGGTGCCAACGGTGAAATATATGTCCGGTGATTTTCATACTCAAAGTCCTAATATTAAATTTTTATTTACAGGGAAATATCGGGTATGTCTTACTGCAAGTAATGGCCTTGGTAAAGGAGCTAATATTTGTAAAACGGACTACATTGTAGTAATACCAGCAGTAACCATGGGAAGTACATCAGTGATCCATGATCCTGAAGGGAATCTATACGATAATGGAGGGCCAAATGGGGATTATTTTTACGATCCAAAAGTCGAGACGATGATTATCGATCCTTGTGCTGACAGCGTTTATCTAACTTTCAGTTCATTTGATCTTTATTGTGGTTACGATTATCTCAGAATATATGAAGGAAGGAACAATAAAGGAAAAAATATTTCAGGTCAGTGCACGTCAACAGGTTCATACGATGGTTATGGACCTGGATTTACCGGAGGCAAGGCTTATCCCGGAGGATGTGGCTATCAATGTATGCCAAATACATTACCACCTGATACCTTTAAAGCATCAAAAACCATGTACATTGAAATGGTATGCTATGCGGCGTATCAAAGTGCAGGTTTTGCAGCACACTGGTGGAGCAAGCCGAGGACATCGGCTAAACTGAAAACTTCATTTACCAGTTCGGCGGATTCGGTGTGTACTAACAGGCAGATAAATTATACGAATACGACAATTATTGATCCGAACGATCCTGCTACTTTTCTGTGGGACCTGGATGGGGACATTACGACCTTTGAATGTATCGGCGCCTGCAACGCCGCTTCTTATGTTTATTATATACCGGGAGCTCTCCAGATTACGCTTATAGCAACTAATTGCGGAGGTTCTGATACGGCGACTATGGACATTAACGTTTATAATCCGTCAACACCGAAGATATTATTTAGCGCGGATAATCCTAACCCCACAACAAGTGAATTTGTAAATTTTAGTGAAGCTTCACAACAGTGCATTGAGAATTATAAATGGACAATAGCGCCATCAGTAAATTATTCCGGAACAGTAACCTATATAAATGGAACCAGCCCAACGAGCGCTAATCCACAGGTTAGTTTTTCTGATACAGGTTATTATGATGTTTCCTTATATGAAGATAATTTGAATGGAACACAAAAGGATTCTGCAACCATAAAAAAATTCATCCATGTGAGGCCACCTTATTGTGTGCCACAGGTTACAACACTCGACGCTAGTGTCGGTATTTTTAAGGTTATTTTTAATACTTTGAGTAACACCACTTCGCAGGCATCGAGACAATACACAAATTTTGTAAATAATCCTACACTTTCAACTTCTGTTGCTAAAGGCTTAACATATTCTTTTACTTTAACCAGGGATCCCAATTTGTTAACTAAAGCTGTAAACCGAGATGTTTATATAGACTGGAATCAGGATGGCAGCTTTGTTGGTAAAGGAGAAATAGTAGCCACTGATTCAAATTCTACTGTTTCAATATTTAGAACTAATATTACAGTACCTCAGTATGCTAAAGTGGGTGCAACTGTGATGAGAATAGCTGTGAATAGGGCAGCTTACAGCAATAAGCCCTGTGGCACAAACGAATATGGAGAATACCAGGATTACAGAATTTTTGTGACTCCTTATAATATATTGCCAGTAATTACTTTAAAAGGAACTCAAGGCTTAAATGATACAACTGATCTTGAAGAAGGCTTTCCTTTTGTTGAGAATGGATATAGCGCGTCCTCATTTCTCTATGGAGATATTACAAAAAACGTGAAAGTAACTTCAAGAAAAGCTGGAAGTAATAATCCTTTGGATACCCTTAACAGTTTGCTTGTAAATAATATATATATTGTAAGTTATAATGTGATGGACTCTGTGGGCAACAATGCCATAACACAATACCGTATTATTAGAATAATAAAAGATACTACGCCACCAAATCTTTTAGTAACTGGATCTGATACTATTTTAATAGCGGTTACGAGCAGTCCGGTTAAAATAACTGTACCCAAAGTTATAAGCTCTATCGACTTAATTGACGGGCCGAGACCGGTTAAAATTGACAGCAGCCAAAAAGTAATAACTAATGTTGTTGGATATTATGTAGTAACCTATACATCAAGTGATAAGAGTGGTAATGCTAAAATAGTACACAGGGTAATAAAAGTAATTGATTCTATAAAACCTGTATTAACATTAATTGGAAATTCGCAAAGAAAAATAGAGGTGTATTCCGCTTATAAGGATTCAGGAGTTACGGTTTCTGATAATTATTATTCTACAACACTTTTAAAATCTTTGATTAAAATAAAAAGCAATCTTGATACAAGCAATACCGGTACTTATCAAATTATATACATTGTAACTGATCCATCGGGGAATAAAGACAGTGTAATAAGAACCGTAATTGTGATAGATACTATTAAACCAATAATCAAATTTAAAGGTCCGCAAATAGATAGTGTTGAGGTATTTAAAAATTATAAAGATCCCGGTTATATAGTATCAGATAATTATGATAAACCGGTTAATATTTCAGTTGTAAAAACCGGAACATTCTATGCGCAATATCCATCCGGTACCGCCAATATAATTGGACTTTACACGATTATTTATACCGCAAGTGACCGCGCCGGAAATAAAAAAAGTATAACCAGAACCGTAAAAGTTCAAGACCGAACTGCTCCTGTAATCAGCCTGATAGGTCCATTTTCAGTATCTGTCTGTAGGTGGTTCCATTATGTCGATCAGGGATATACGCTGAGTGACAATTACGATTCTGTAAAATATTTAAAAGTGGATACTTTTGGCAACTTTTTGACGCAAGGCGGTACCACAGTTGATAATTTTCTATCGCTTCGATATAGTGCAACTGATTTGTCAGGAAATATCGGGTATTCAGAAACACGAATAATCAGTGTAAAATCAGCGACAGATGCAAGTTGTAATTCGGGTATAATTAGCGGCCAAAGTATTGATAAATATATAAGTATATATCCAAATCCAAGCAATGGAATATTTACAATTAAAGTCAATTTACCACAAAATGATCCATCGCTTCATTTCACAATTTCAAATATTTTAGGCCAGGAAATTGAAACTTTAAATACCCGATACCTTCCAAACTCAGGCTATTTACAAATCATCGACTTAGGCAACCAACCCTCCGGCATTTATCTCCTTAATATTATTTCAGACAAAAAAATAATCACCAAGCGGATAGAAGTTCAGAAATAGGTGGCCCAGCGTCATTGCGGGCTTGACCCGCAATCTCCCCAAAGCAACGTGCCCAAGTCCCAAAAATGTGCCTTTATTATATCAAATTGTAGAGACGCAATATTTTGCGTCTTTTCTCTCGCGTAAGCCCTGATGTCAAATATGGTGATTTAATATTTTGAGATAATTGTCTGTGTATCGCTTCACCAATAAGACGCAAATTGCTTGCCCGGCGTCGGTCGGGCGTCTCTACAAATAAAATCAAAATTCTCCCAAAAATTCCATATATTTGATTTTCAAATCCATACTGCATGAATTCCCCTAAAATTCTATTTGCCCTTTTAGCCATTTTCACTGCTAATACGCTCTATGCAGGTAATCCAATAAAAGTCGGGCAATTCATCAACCACAAAGACTGGAGTTTCGTAGAAAACAAGGGACAACTTGCCCCCTGCCCCCTTAAGGGGGATAATAAGGCTGCCCTGGCTCCAGATGGAAAATCGGCCCTGACCCTAAAGGGAACTGTAGGAATAGCCCCGACCCTAAAGGGAGTCGATCGAGAATCAGACATAAAATATTATTCACACGAAGGTGGCGCAAATATATATTGCCGCCCCGGCAAAATCAGTTTTGTATTTACAAAGATTGAAAAGAGTGATGACCAAGTTTCCGAAGCCACAGGAACATCTGTGCTGTCCCCCGCTGGCGGGGGTAGGGGGTGGAAAAACAACAGAAATACAATAAATCACCCCACCAAAACCACCACCAACCGCCTCGACCTCATCCTTCTAAACTCCAATCTATCGGCCCTCATCACGCCCTCAGACCAACAAGAATATTACGAAAACTACTACACGACTGGTGATGCAAACCACGGCATTACCAACGCACACACCTATAAAACAATAACCTACAAGAATATCTATCCACACATTGACATGGTTCTGCATGCCTGCCCGAATAGCACAGCTGGGCGGGCCAAAGAGACTGGATTGAAATACGAATTTGTAGTATATCCCGGAGGGAAAGTAAGCGATATACAACTGCAATGGAATGGTCTTGATAGAATTAAAAAATTAGAGAATTCAAATATTAAATACACATTTCCATTAGGAAACATGACCGAAACAGCGCCATATACCTACACCGCTAACGTGGGGGCGGGGTTCACCCCTGCCCAATACACAGATGTAAATGGGCCAAAAATTGAATCCCGTTTTATTCTAAAAAATAATCATATTAGTTTTAAAACCGGGAGATATGATAAAAGGAAAGTTTTGGTGATTGATCCAGTGCTGGAATGGGCGACGTATTTTGGGGGAAGCTGGTTTGATGCGGGACAAGCTGTATGTACTGATAAAAATGGGAATGTATACATGACTGGTTGGACAGAAAGTAGCAATATTGCTACTAATGGTGCATTTCAGACAAATAACGCCGGAGGATCCAATGGAGGAGGCGATGCATTTATTGCCAAATTTAGTAATTCTGGTAATTTACTTTGGACCACTTATTATGGTGGTGCTGGAGATGATTTTGGTCAAGCAATATGTGCTGATCTTTTTGGAAATGTGTATATTGTTGGTCAGACAACTAGCAGTACTGGAATGGCGAGTTCAGCTGCTTACCAAACATCTTATTTAGGAAACACCGATGCATTCTTTGCTAAATTCAGTAGCAGTGGAAATTTGTTTTGGGGGACATATTATGGTGGGAATAATGAAGATTATGGTTATGGTATTGGGGCAGATCAATTGGGCAATATTTATATTACTGGCATGACAAACAGCATTATTGGAATAGCAACTTCCGGTGCTTATCAAACTTCTTTTGCTGGCAATAGTGATGCTTTTTTAGCAAAATTTAACACTACTGGAAATAGACTTTGGGCAACATTTTATGGTGGTAGTGGAGGTGATTGTGCATTTGGAATAAGTGTAGATGTTTTCGGAAATGTATATATATCGGGAGTTACAATGAGTAGCTCTGATATAGCTACTTCCGGCGCTTATCAGTCTATTGGGGGTGTTGGCTCAAATGCATTTCTGGCAAAATTTACAAGTTCTGGAAGTATAATTTGGGGGACTTATTACGGAAGTTTGAGAGGCGGATGTTCGGGTGGAAGTGTAAGTACAGATCCATTTGGGAATGTATATATTACTGGTGGAACTGTAGTCAATAGTGGTATTGCAACCTTTGGAGCTTACCAGACTTCTTTTGGAGGAAATACGGATGCCTTTCTCGCAAAATTCAACAAATCAGGTGGCCTCCTTTGGGCTACCTATTACGGGGGAAGTGGCTCGGATTGGGGCAGAGCAATTAGTACTGATGCATCTGGTAGTGTTTATATCGTTGGTGAGACAACTAGCTATAATAATATTTCAACTGCAGATGCTTATCAGACATATAACTCTGGTATTTATGATGCTTTTTTAGCAAAATTTAGCAGTTCAGGTGGGCTTTCTTGGGCGACTTTCTATGGTGGTAATGCTGACGATAGAGGACATGGTGTTTGTACTGATGTGTCTGGAAATATCTTCATTACTGGATTTACCGAAAGTAGCAATAATGTAGCATCAAAGGGTGCTTTTCAGGCTTCTGAATCAGGTGATTATGATGCATTTTTGGCCAAATTTGGTGTACTTAATAATACAGATGCTGGAATTGCTTCAATCTCACTCCCAAGAGACAGTTTTTGTCCTGGTGTAGAGGCTATTAAATTAGAGCTTAAAAATTTTGGAGGTAATGAACTTGATTCTGTAAAAATTAATTGGTCTATCAATCGCAAAGTCCAAAATCTTATCAATTGGACTGGCAAACTTTCGCATGACAGTTCTATTTCAGTTTCATTAGGCAATTATAATTTCCTATCAGGAACAGATACAATAAAAGCGTGGACAACAAAACCTAACGGACAAACAGATTCATTCCCGCAAAATGATACATCGAAGGTTGTGGTTTTTGTTTATGCCCTACCACCAGCAACCGCTGGCCCTGATACTACACTATGCTACAACGAAACCTATACAATGCAGGGTGCGGGAGGCATTACTTATCTATGGACACCTGCAAAGTATCTTGATAATGATAGTATTGCGCATCCAAAAGCTAATTTGCCAAATACTCAACTATATACACTCATAGTACGAAATAAATATGGCTGTTCTGATTCGGCGCAAGTATTATTAACTGTCAAACCTAGGACTATTGCAGCATTTTCTCAATTGAGCCTCAAACCTTATCAACTAGATTCTGCACTTTATTTTCACAGTCTTTCTCAAAATGCGTCAGGCTATTTATGGGATTTCGGAGACAAAAGTACTTCAAATGCTATTGATCCGGATCATATTTTTACCTCCACAGGTACTTTTAAAATAATTCTTGTCGCTTATAATTCTCAAGGTTGTTCAAATGATACCACTATTTCTTATATTCATATTAGTTCCAAGAATATCAAAATATTCATCCCCAATGCCTTCACTCCCAATACCGACAACGTCAATGATATTTTTGATATTAAAGGAATTGGAATCGTAAAATATACCTACAACATTTATAACCGATGGGGAGAACATATTTTCAGGTCATCAGAGTCCCCTGCGGGAGACCCTGATGGGAAATGGGATGGGAAATATAAAGGAGAAACAGTACCAGATGGGGTTTATCTCTATCAACTGGATGTAACTGATATTGATGGGGAGCATCATTATTTGAATGGAACAGTGACGGTTATCAGGTAGAGACGCGAGAGTAGTAGTGAGTAGTGGGTAATGAGTCATGAGAAGGTGCGCTGTTTGCAAATTTCGAGATGCTTATGTTGCTCCATTCAGATAAAAGTGGGTTGATGCTTCCTTGTAGAGACGCCCGACTGTAGCCGGGCAGGCAATATTTTGCGTCTTTTATGATGCGTCAGCAATAATTAGTCAACCCTTAGCAAAGGCATAATAATCTATTTATCAACATTATATGTTGATAATATTTTTGTTTTGATTGTACAAATTTGCCGGATTTTAGCGAAATTGCTCAAAAAGCTTGCAATCTTTATGCTCGGAAAATCACCAAACCAGCACCAGGGAGATATATTCAGGCCATTGCTTATGAGTTTTATTGACCCCAAACATAAACTTATTAGACTTGCCAATTCAATAGATTGGAAATCAATTGAGAACGAATTTTCAGTTTATTATTCAAATACCGGAACACCATCAAAGCCGATAAGAATGATGGTTGGACTTCTCATTTTGAAGCAGATGTATAATCTTTCAGATGAGGCTCTTATACCATCCTGGATCGCCAATCCCTATTACCAGTTTTTTTGTGGGGAGGCCTATTTTCAATGGGAGCAACCTTGTGACCCTAGTGATCTTGTTCATTTTAGAAATCGAATTGGAAAAGAAGGCGTTGAAAAGATATTTTCCATAAGCGTCAATTTATTCAGTGCTGAAATAAAAAAGAAGGAAGTTGTATTGGTTGATACTACCGTAGAAGAAAAGAACATCACTTTTCCTACTGATGTAAAATTGCAGGTTAAGATCATTGATAAATGTATTAAAATTGCTAAAGATGAGGACATTAAACTCAGGCAGACATATACTCAGACATTAAAAGGCCTTAAAATCAAGATGCGTTTTTCACATCATCCCAAAAGACAGGCGGAAGGGAAAAAAGCGAGGAAAAAAATTAAAATTATTGCGGGCCGTCTGGTTCGGGACTTGGAAAGGAAGCTTGAATTGGAAACGATTGCAAAATATGGATATGAGATAGATTTGTTTAAAAAGGTCCTTTCACAAAAAAGAGATGACAAAAACAAAATTTACAGTCTCCATGAACCTGAAACATCCTGTATTGCTAAAGGGAAAGCTCATAAGCCTTATGAATTTGGCGCCAAAGTCGGATTTGCAATGTTACCGGGGCCTAATATCATTGTTGGGGTAGAAACTTTTAAAGGCAATCCTCATGATAGTCAAACATTTGAACCAATTATTGTTAACACAAAAAAAATCACTGGAAAAAGTTTTGCAAAGGCTGTTGTAGATAGAGGGTTTAGAGGAGCTAAGGCCATTGAACTAACCCAGGTAATATTACCGGATAACAACCAACCTGCCAAAAGTACATATCAGAAAAGAGTAAAAAGTGCACTTTGCCGTAAAAGAGCAGCCATTGAACCAATAATAGGCCATATTAAATCCGATTGCAGAATGGCAAAAAACTTCCTTAAAGGCACTCAAGGCGATCAAATCAATGCAATTATGGCTGCAACCGCATTTAACTTCAGGCAATACCTGAATAAAATGTGCCAAAACATTATTTTTTGGCTCAACCTCTTACTGGGCAATAAACAAATTGATTTGATCAGAAATCTAAAACCGAGTTGTTAAGGGTCGACTAATTAGCATTTCGATTTATTATTCGATAATCGTTTTTGTAGAGACGTAATATTTTGCGTCTCTACTCTCGCGTAAGCCATGAAGCCAAACGTGGCAAGTTAATATTTTGAGATTATTGTTCCATGTATCGCCTCACGTATAAGACGCATGCAATGATCTCTACAAATAAAGGCCAAAGCAAAATCGGGGTTACACATTTTGAGACATGTAACCTTAATATTATAATATAATTATTTGTATGTCAATATATTAACAAATTTCAATAGCCCCAAAAGCAAAATAAATGTAACCCCCTGTAACCCCTGTATGGAATGAAAAGAGCGAAGAAACAGAGCGAAGAGCGAAGCTGCTTCCATGCTTCTTTTGCTCTTTGTTTAATTTCTTCGTTCCCATCCTGATAGCCTCGACATAGGGCCGGGCGGGCTTGCCTTAACTGACTCCTGACTCCTTACCCCTGACTCCTTACCCCTTACCCCTTACCTTAGTCTTTCACAATCCTCTGCACATACACCGCATCGCCATTGTTGATCTTTAAGGTATAAACGCCCTTAGCAATTGAAGACATATTGACATCAATGGTTTGCAGGTTGTTAATACCGGATAGTGGCGTGGTGAGCACTTCATTTCCAACAATGTCAAACAAATGCAGCATACCTGTGCTTGTTTCACTGCCTGGCCATACGATGTGGAATATGTTTTGGGTAGGGTTTGGATATACATTTATGCTGTGTGCCACTTGGATGTCTTCAATTCCGCTATTGTCAGTGGTTAAAGTATCCATCGTGCCCTGGCTCATGTTGAAATAGCTTCCACTGGCGCTTGTTTCCAGTTTTACAGCGCGCACCATGTAGAAGTTGGTGTGGTGCATGGCACTATTATCCACAAAGGTAGTACCGGAAATGGGCGTAGGGCCGCTTATCTTTTCAAAAGGCTGGTCAATCCACTTTGCGCGATATACATTGTATCCCAAAAGGCCCGGCTCAGTTGAAGCTGTCCAATTAAGCGTAACCACCAGTTTATTATTGCTAAGGCTCAAGTTACTTGGTGGCTGTACTACATGCATCCTTAGGGTTGGATCACCCATTAAGGCTACGTGTATCATACGGTCGTTAGAGCCCATTATAGCACTCTTGAAATAGGTACTGTAATCTAAAGGACCAAATGAATTGTCATTGGCATTAATTAACATACTGTATCCAATATTATCGCCCATAGCCATGTTGTGAAACTGCCATTGAGGCCTGCCGCTCCAGCAATTGGTAAGGATTGGGCCTTTTGATGCAAGTGGCGCCCTTAAATAATTGTTTGTATTATTCCAATCTCCAAACCAACTTCCAAAGATCATAGTAAAGACGGTCTGTACAGAATCCTTTGCAAATGTTAACGTATGAGTAATGCCGCTTGCACTCGTGTCAGTGCCACCCCCACATCCATAAGACCATAGATAGCTGCTCGCTGTAAGATCAGTCTCCCATGACCCACTATTCACCACGTTTTTAGCTCCGAACATAGCAGAAAAGTTTTTATATCCACAAGCAGCAAATGCTTCGTCTAATAAGTGATTTGTGGTGTCATTTCTTACTATCCCAAAGTAATCCATCACAAGGCCTTGTTGATTCATTTTAACCAGGCCCATTCGCCAATTATGATCCTTATCAAGATATCTTTTCATTAGTCCGGTTTCTGTAAGTGGGGCAAAATCCGGCATGTCATACATATCCACCCGTCCAACTTCAAGATCAACATTACCTGGTATTACATCCTGATCAAATTTGCCATCACCCGGCACATTATGGTTTGCCTTATATTCTCCTAATGTATCAGTTACATCGGTATCTGTCCATGTACCATGCATATCTGCGTAGTAGATATCGGCAGGCCATGCTCCCTCGTGTTGTGGCTTATGACCGTCTATTGGGTTTAACCCATATACAAGACTACCTCCCGAGTAAGGAACCGGGATATGTCCTAAGAGAAAAACTGCTTTCACATTTGCTGGGTCATGGGTATAATCAGCTTCTATCAAAGCATGCACATCGGTTACTTTATCTGTTTTATTTACGCCGTGCATAATCACGCTCCATCCGTCGTTTGTCATATCTAAAACCAGTCTTGCAATTTGTGGTTGTAATGTTGGCAAAAAACTGTTGTCAACAAGGAGGATAAGTTTACCCCGCACATCTGTTGCGGGAACCTCTATCCCAGAACTGATATACCCAAAACCATAATAGGCGGTTTTAGCAATAGTTTTTACTAGTTCATATTCATAATTGATCCCAACTGAAACATTATTGTCTGTAAAAGTAGTATCTGCTGCGGAAAGTGGGGAGGTATTAAGTTTTATGGCAGGAAATTTAGGATCTGTTTTTAACTTCCTGTAAATAAAATAATTGACCACATTAGAATCTTTAGGCCAACTCAATCTGATGCTTGCCGGAGATTTTTGAACGGTAGCGCTTACCCGCACTGCATAGTCAATAGTCTTTTGAGCATAAGCGGCAGAAAAGGCACCTAGAATAAGAATAACAGTAATATAAAGGTTTTTCATATTTTCTTAAAGTTGCGTAATTAATGAATATTGTCACCAAATTTAGACTGTTTGAAGGTGATCTAGGAATTTAGCTTCATAAAACATATACACACTGTGTGAATTAATGTAATTTTAGCCTTGATTTGCATGCGTCAAATGATATGGAAGAGAAACAATCAAATCAATCTAAAGATATAGATCAAAAAACAGGCAAAAGGATTAATAATCTCATGAGCATGCTGTTTATTTTTTTGATCCTGTTCCTATTCACCCTAAGCATGTTAGTATATTTTCAATTTTACCAGGGATACGGTAAATGGCGTTTTACTTTGCTTCATAAATCAAATGATACGACCTTGTTATTGTCTATAAAATCAACCTTACCCGATTCATCTTTATCTCCCAAAAAACAAATAAAAGGTGCAACTAAAGATTCTTCGAAATCTATAATTGATTCAATTCATTCCAAAAACACACCTATTCTTCCAAATATTGTAGACAGCATAGCAACTGGCACAGTTTATGAGGTGCAGATTGGTACCTTTGAAAATTATGAACTTAAAAAGTACAACGCTGTTTTCAATAATCTGCATGAAGAAAAAACCGGGAACAGAACTAAGCTAACATTAGGTAGATTTTATAGCGGGAAGGAAGCGAATGAATTTAAAAGAGACATGGTGAAACTTGGAATTAAAGATGCCTGGGTAGTGAAAAAGGTGAATGGAGTGAGGAAGTAACTATTTGGGAATTTGAGGATTTGGGAATTTGAGGATTGGCTGACGCAAGTAGTTGCTGGCCTAAGCGATTTGACAGAATAAAGGATTTCACCGGTTGATTATAGATGTATAGATAAACTAATAAAAAATTAAATAAATAAACATATCACAGACACTTATCTGTGCCACTTTACGCAAGACTCATGACTCAAGACTCAGAACCTACTACACAAAACCCAACGCTTACAAATATCCAGGATTTAGGTGAATTCGGATTGATAGAACACCTCACTAAAAATCTGGCATCGGTACAAGAATCTACTATTAAAGCTGCAGGAGATGATGCCGCTGTTATTCACTATGATAAAGGTGAAATATTAGTGTCTACGGATATGTATGTAGAAGGTGTTCATTTTGATATGGTATATACGCCTCTTATGCATCTGGGATATAAATGTATCACTGCCAGTATTTCAGATATATATGCCATGAATGGCATGGCAACCCAGGTGCTTGTTTCTTTGGCGCTCAGCAGTCGATTTACGGTGGAGGCGATGGATGAACTATACGAAGGAATGAAAATAGCGTGTAAGACCTATGGTGTTGACCTGGTGGGCGGAGATACTACCTCCTCAAAGCTTGGATTAGTTATCAATGTCACTGCGTTAGGACAAGCTGATAAGAGCTCAATTTGCTATAGGAATGGCGCTCAAAATGGTGATATTATTTGTGTGAGCGGTGATCTTGGAGGTGCATACATTGGCTTACAAATATTGGAACGGGAAAAAAGAGTTTATCTCGAAGCTCCAACTGCTCAACCTGAACTATCAGGGTTTGATTATGTCTTGAAACGTCAATTAAGACCTGAAGCACGGAAAGATGTTGTCGAAATTTTGAAAGCGGTTGATATAAAGCCAACTGCGATGATTGATGTTTCTGATGGATTGGCTTCTGAAATTATGCATATCTGCAAACAATCCGACACGGGCTGCCTGCTCGAAGAAGAAAACATACCCATTGATGAAAATACGTATCATACAGCTATTTCGTTTAATATTGACCCAACTTTATGTGCCTTAAGTGGTGGTGAGGATTATGAATTGCTGTTTACAATGAAGCCTTCAGACTATGAAAAAATAAAGCATAATCCGGATATCACCCAGATTGGCAGAATTATAGAAAAAGATAAAGGAACTAAGATACTAACCAAGTCAGGAAACCTACATGATCTGCAAGCCCAGGGATGGAGGCATTTTTAATTTTTTAATTGATTTATGATATTTAAAAATAAAAATAAGGGACTGATATTTAGAGATGATAAAATTAAATTTATTATTTCAGTTTTATTATGTATTTTAGTGTCCGAGGTTAATTTATATGCTCAAAAACTACAATGGTCGGTGCCGCAAAAGGTAAGTGAGAGGGCTTACATAACTGAAAGCCTGGGAGAAAATAATGGGGTAGTATTTGTTGTTAAAAAGAACAGCCGCGGCCAGGAGCATGATATTATACTGGACAGGTACTCAGAGGATATGAGAAAAACTATAACAAAAGTTTTTCTTACCCATAGGAATGAAAATTTTATCCGCGTGATATTAGACTCAACCGGTTTGAGAATGTTTTATTCCAGTCCTGATAAAGACAAAAAACATATCAATGTAATTCTTAAAAACCTTAATTTTAATTTAGAGGAAATGGGGAAAGATACAACCCTTTTTTCCATTGAAAGTACTAATATTGAGCAGGCATTAATTACTGCTTATAAAATGAAAATGAGCCCGTACATCCTCATTACTTATACGAAGGACAATGGTGAATATCCAACTAATTATGAATACGTATTACTTGATGGCAGCATTAAAAATGTGAGCCAGGGTACTTTTAATTTAGGCGCTATAAATAAATCATCTATTGAGCAAGTTACTTTTAGCAGCGAGCGATTTGGATTACTTGTAAGAGAAGATGTAAAGCAAAAACTCAGCAGGTTAGGGTATCAATTTTATATTTATGACGGTAAATTTGGCGATCCTGAAATGAATCGAACCAGGTTATTTTCAGACTCATTCAGCATAACAGAAGGCATCTTAAAAACTGATTTCAAAAACAGTAACATGGTTTTTGCAGGGCTCTATGCAACAAGGGATTCAAGCTATGTGAAAGGGTGTTATGTTTGGAGAAAAAGCCTTAAAACAAATACATTGTTTACACGATCAAATCCTTTTACTTCTGATATCATTATTGAGATGGAAGGTAGACGAAACAAGCTGCAAGGCATATTTAATTTAAGAGCTGGAGATATGACTTTTCGGGCGGATGGTGGTATGATCCTTACATCAGAAGAGTACCAGGAGACCCATGAAAATGTGACAGATATAAATGCGTATGGCGTTGCGCAACCCAATGTCAGAAATTTTTATTACTATCAAAACCTTCTAGTAATATCAATAAGCCCTAATGGTGATATTGATTGGCACGATGTAGTAAGAAAAGACCAGGTAACAGTAAATGATATGGGTACCTTCTCCTCTTATTTGCTGTGCGTAACCCCTGATAGACTTGTCTATATCTTTAATGATCTTTCCCGAAAAAACTGGAATCTGAGTATTACTGAAATTAATGATAAGGGGGTAGCAACCAATAATATATTGGTCAGGCCTCAAAACTATGAAGGCCGCATGGTGCCGCAATACGGTGATCAGATTGCTTATAACCAGTTTCTGATTCCGGGACTTACCGCAAGAGGAATTGTATTGCTTAAAGTTACCTATTAGACTAAAGCTAAACCTATAAGGTTTCTAAAACCTTATAGGTTTGGATCAAAATTGCCAATGACCCAATCAGAACTTTTCCAGTTCCTCGAAGATAAAACTAAACAATATAATTGCATTGATTTTATAGCGGAAGACCCGATTTCAATTCCGCATAAGTATTCAAAAAAGCAGGATATTGAAATTACAGGTTTCTTTGCCGCCGTATTGGCGTGGGGTATTAGAAAAACCATCATTAATAAGTGCAAAGAATTGTTTGAACTGATGGATAATGAGCCACATGATTTTATAATTAATCATTCAGCTATTGAGGCGCGAAATCTTTTACATTTTAAACACAGGACTTTCAATAGTACAGACTTAAGCTATTTTTTGGAATGGTTTAAATGGTATTATAAAGGGCATGATTCCCTGGAGGATGCCTTTGTAAATAGTATGAAAAAGGGTGATGAGAATACTGAAAATGGTCTTATTGGTTTTCATAATATGTTTTTTTCATTACCCGAATCACCACAACGCTCTCGTAAACATATTGCTACGCCGGAAAGAGGGTCTAGTTGTAAGAGATTAAATATGTATCTGCGGTGGATGGTGCGCAACGATAAAACCGGGGTTGATTTTGGACTTTGGAAAAAGATAAAACCTTCCCAACTGCTTTGTCCTGTGGATCTTCATGTCGAGCGTGTGGCACGAAGCCTTGGCCTGATCACCAAACCACAAGTCAACTGGAAAGGTACTGTAGAACTAACAGAAAAACTTAAACTCTTCGACCCCCAAGATCCTGTAAAATATGATTTTGCATTGTTCGGATTAGGGATAATGGAGGGGTACGGGAGAGAAGTTAAAAGTTGACAGTGGTCAGTGGTCAGTTGACAGTAAAAAGGAGCAATTAAATATGCTTGTAGCTATTTTACTTTCTTTGCAATTCTACATACAAAAACCATCAACTAACAACGATCAACTTCTTCCTAATTCTTAACCAGTTGTCCCACCCAATTTGCACTTCCTGACTCATTATTTGCTTTAATAATATATACGCCATTCGAGAGCGATGAAACATCAATATCTGCTTTTGATCCAAAGGTTTGTGAGTGCTTGATAATTCGTCCGGCCATATCATGGATTTCAAATTGCCAATGGGTATTTTCTGTAGGTAAAAGAAGATGAATAATGTTTGAAGCAGGGTTCGGATACAAAGAAAGAGATTCTAGCGTATAAGCTTCATTAATACCTGAAACAGGGGGGTATTTCACTGCATTTGCTGGAATGGTAAATTTACCACCTCCCGGCCCCATATTACCCTGATCCACTGTGCCGTACATGCTTTGTCCAAATACATACGGATAGCAAGGTTTTAAAGAACTGTCTAAGATAGCAAAATAGGCATATATGCCATTTGGGTATTCAGGGGTTTTACAAAACCGTCCGTTATGATCATCAAGTATGCCCGAATTTGCAATATATTTATAGTCTTCCCGATAGCAGCCAAGAGGATATTGACCACCTAAAGCTGGTCCATATTGCGTAGTAGTCAAAGTAGTACCGTCAGGTAAAGTAGTTCGGTCAGTAATACTTCGTTTTTGATAGCTCGATGTCATGCGTATAATTTTACTCGTAGCATCATTCGGATCTTTATAGGCAAATGGGCCATAGATTGGGAAACCATCAAGTGCATAACCTTGTATAGGAGAATGTACCATGTTTTTAGTGGTATCCTGTAGTGCAAGATCAAGTACATGATGATGATAATCATTAGTAGGAGTGGAGTGCCCCCATGTAGAGTCAAAATCTGTAACCTCAAAGTAATAAGCCAATGAGTGCCATACATTTTGATTGTTATAAGACCGGGCATCTTCCCCGTTAAAAATGAGGGTACCATCCCTCGCAACTCCATATTGGCCACCATTCAGTGCACTTACTAGTGTTCCTGTATTTTTTTGCGGACTGCGTGTAATCCTGAAAACCTCTTTTAGATCAGAAGCTGCATTTACGCTATGATTGGTGCCAAAATTATAATAGTCAGGCACACCGCTCGTCTTAACATATACATAGGAAGAATCATAGTAAACAGCCTCAACATCAACGATTATGATTTCTGATCCTTTGGAAATATGCGCCCCTGTTGTGTTTATTTTCCAGGAAGTTATAATGGGCCCTTGTGCGAATACGCTTCCAGCTATAAAAACTGAAAGAAATGATACTAAAAAGTATTTATTCATGGTGTTGTTTGTTTTTGTTCTAGTTCTCTTTATGATAAAGATTTACCATCTTTCGGGGCGCAATTTAGTTTTTTTTTGGAAATTGGAAATAAGTTTTATTTTTTGCCATTTATCGGTAAATTATCCTGTTTAAGCCCACTAAATATTTTTTAACTAATACTTTAATTTAAAATCGATTATTAACCAATTTTATTTACTTATATTTGATTTTAAATACCTGTTATGAAGCTCCATAAACTGCTATATACCATATTTTTCATGTTTATAATGAATTGTAGTTATGCAGCAGCCCCGATGCAGGTTAAACCCGACCGAATGGAAGAGCCCGGCAGGAATTTCATAAATCACAAAAACTGGTCATTCGTAGAAAACAAAGGACAGCTGGCCCCGACCCTAAAGGGAACTATAGGAGTATCGGATATAAAATACTATAGCCATGAAGGAGGCTCCCATATTTATTGTCAACCCGGCAAAATCAGCTTTGTATTTACTCGGACTATAAATAAAGGCCAACAAAATATCTCAGAAGCAACCGGATTGCAAAATGAACCATCGGGGGGATTCCCCCTTCCAAAGGGGGCAGGGGGATTTGGGGAGAAGAATATCAAATCCACCACCATCTCCCTCACCTTATTAAACGCCAACCCCTCCTCTCAGATAATTGCAACGGATCAACAAGAATATTACGAAAACTACTACACAACCGGCAATGCCGACAAAGGAATAATCAATGTACGCACCTACAAAACAATCATTTACAAGGATATCTATCCCTATATTGACATGGTTCTTCATTTGAAAGAAAGCGGGATGAAATATGAATTTTTAGTATATCCAAGCGGGAAAATAAGCGATATACAATTACATTGGGACGGATTAAATTCCATTCAGAAATCTAAAGATTTTGGAATTGCGTATTCATTTGCATTTGGTGAAATGACAGAAAAAGCACCCTATACCTACACAGCCAATGTAGGGGCAGGGTTCACCCATGCCCAATATACGAATGCAAGCAGTGCAAATATTGAATCCCAATTTGTCCTTAAAAAAAATCAGGTGTCCTTTAAAACCGGGAAATATGATAAAACAAAAATTTTAGTTATTGATCCGGTTTTGGATTGGTCAACTTATTTTGGGGGAAGCAATACTGATTTTGGCAGTAGCATAGCAATTGATCATTCTGATAATGTATATATTACAGGCGGTACAAGTTCTATTTCAGCAATTGCAACAAGTGGTGTATACCAGACAAGTTATGGAGGTGGCCGTTCAAGGACGACGGACTTTGGTGTTGCTGATGATGCTTTTATATCAAAATTTACTTCTGGTGGGAAGCTGATATGGAGTACCTATTTTGGCGGTCCAAGTTATGAAAATGGAAATGGAATTGCAGTAGATAATGTTGGAAATGTAATAATTACAGGAAGTACAACCAGTGATTCAGGAATTGCAACATCTGGCGCTTACCAAACTTCAAATGGCAGCTACCCGATTGTAAATCAGGGTGATGCTTTTATTGCAAAATTTACTTCCTCTGGTAGTTTAATGTGGAGTACTTATTTTGGCTCCTATAGTTTAGAAGAAGGCTTTGGTATTGCGTCAGATCCAATTGGAAATATTATTATTACAGGTTGTACAAATAGTCAAAATAATATTGCCAGTGGAGCTGGCTATCAAACAATTTTTGGTGGTACAGGTCCTCTTCCCGCATACGATAGGGGTGATGCTTTTATTGCCAAATTTTCTCCAGCCGGAGGCTTGATTTGGTCAACTTATTTTGGAGGAAGTGGTGATGAAGAGGGAACTAGCATTACAACCGACCTTTTAGGTAATATATTTATAACTGGTCATACCGAGAGTAGGGACCTTATAGATACTTTATATGCTACGTGGCAAAAAACTAACAATTCAATTTTTGGAATTGCATTCATTGCAAAATTTTCCTCTTCTGGTAGCCTCCTTTGGGCCACTTATTTAGGGAATAATGATGCGTCGGGCTACAGTATTGCTGTTGAACAATCAACCGGCAATGTTTATATTTCTGGGGGTGTATATGGAGATACAAGTTTAGCAAGCTCGGGAGCATATCAAACTACAGGGGGTAGTGGCTCTGATGTTTTCCTTGCAAAATTTTCATCTTCTGGTAGCCGATTGTGGTGTACCTATATTGGTGATCTTAATAATGGTAGCCGGCTTGATTTGGATTATATAGGTAATGTATTTATTAGCGGATATGGTACATTAATTTCACAAAATGGAGGTACACATGGCGGGTACATTGCAAAATTCAATAGTACAGGAAAATATATGTGGTCTATTCCTTTTGGTACCAAAAACGCAACCTATATAAGCGGAATTTCAACAGATTCGAAAGCAAATATTTATTTAACAGGTGGTACAGAAAACGATACCAATATTGCCACCAGCGGCGCTTTTCAAACTTATAATGCGGGAGCTGAAGACGCCTTCATTGCCAAATTCAAAAGATATTATCATGATGCGGGAGTCGTTACGATAAATTCTCCAAGCGGCAATTTTTGTCCGGGCCTTAAACCTGTCAAAGTACAAATCTATAATTTTGGTTCTGCTGAAATCGATTCAATGGATGTGGGGTGGTCTGTAAATGGCACAATGCAAACTACTTATAAATGGAAAGGAAAATTACTTCCTGATAGTAGCGCTTCGGTAATACTTGGCAACTTTTCGTTTAGTGTTCCCGCAAATAATATCAAAACATGGACATCAAACCCAAACGGATTTTTAGATTCATTTCCCACTAATGATACGGCAAATACATTCGTTTATGTCTATACACTCCCCAATGCAAATGCCGGAAAAGATACTACACTTTGCTATAACCAAACCTACACGATGCAAGGCTCCGGAGGGATCATTTATAAATGGACACCAGCCAACTATCTTAGTAATGATACCATTGCCCAACCCAAAGCGAACCTACCTAATATGGAGAAATATACTTTACTAGTGTCAAATGTATTTGGTTGTAAAGATTCCGCAAATGTGTTGCTAAAAGTACGGCCAAAACTGAAAGTAAAAATTGGGAATATACAGACTCCGGTTTGCTATGGCAGCTATGTTACTTTTAATGCTATTGGTGCCGGGGGTGATAGTTTGCATTATTCTTTTTTATGGTCCTTAGATTCGCAGGTTGGTAATTTGTTTATTACAAAAGTCTATAACAGTGGTTGGTATAAAGTAACATTAAGCGATAACTGTACACCGGTTTCGGGTGCGGATAGTGTTTATGTTGATGTTGTGCCAAGACCAAAAGCAGAATTTAGCTGGTCGCCAAGCAGGGT